>Ga0315552_1000173_pt1 | contig 42054 bp, 33 predicted proteins | sample SalMarSW160170MG_2_FD_203102 | JGI IMG/M metagenome (GOLD analysis project Ga0315552, IMG submission 203102) | Salt marsh sediment microbial communities from the Plum Island Ecosystem LTER, Massachusetts, United States - Salt Marsh Sediment SW1601-70 ...
GGTTACTCGTCACGGCGAAGGCCGTTGCCGAAGCATGAAAAGCCGCCATCTCATGGGATTAACCCCGTTAGACAAATCCAAAGTTTTATTATCTCACAGGGTAAATCTAACGCTGCATATAAGGAAAAGCAAGAGTAATTTAGTTAATTTCCCTACGGGATGCCCAAGGTAAGTTGATTGGTGAATTAGATTGCTGCGATGCTCTCCAGCTTGGGTGTGCCTTAGGCAGAGATGACAGAGAGAATTGGAATTTTAAAATTCGATGACAGGATGCTTCGACTCCGCTACGCTACGCTCAGCATGACAAGAAGGGATTAGCGGATTGCGATTCAAGCTGCAGCTGCGTGTTTTTCGTCCATCGTCATTCGTACATTGCCTGGCTCTGCGAATAGTATCCCGTATGGATTCCTCGACTTCGCCCTTCGGGCTGCGCTCCTCCTTGGGTGTGCCAGAGGCAGGAATGACAAGGGCCTTCGGCCGAAACGGCATAAAAAAATCTAACTCTTGACAGGAACGCACCGGCGGAATATATTGGGCTTCCTTTGTTTATGAGGGGGTTGCTCTCATAGGCTTAAGAATGTGTGTTCGAGAAATTGAACGATCTGAAAAGCAGTTAGATTTGAAAACTATATTACTGGAGAATTTTAGAATGGCAGAAAAAAGGGTGTTTTTTTTCGGCGGCGGAAAGGCCGAAGGCAATGCGAAGATGAAGGAACTTCTGGGCGGTAAGGGGGCGAATCTCGCTGAGATGACGAATCTGGGTGTGCCGGTGCCGCCGGGGTTTACGATTGCGACGAAGGTGTGCAGGGAGTATTACAAATCCGGCGGGAAGTGGCCAAGCGGGCTTGAGAAGGAAGTGGATAAGAATCTGGCAAAGCTGGAAAAGGCGATGGACGCCAGGCTCGGCAACCCCGATAAGCCGCTGCTGGTCAGCGTCCGCAGCGGAGCCGCCGCATCGATGCCTGGGATGATGGACACTATATTGAATTTAGGATTGAACGATGATGTCATCGAAGGCATTATCCGCAAAACCCGAAATCCCCGCTTCGCATACGATATCTACCGCCGGTTCATCGACATGTTCGGCGACGTAGTCATGGGCTGCAGTCACGAACACTTCGAAGAAGTAATTCACGCAGCCAAGGAAAAAGCCGGCGTCAAGCTCGATAACGAACTCAAGGCCGACCAACTCAAAGAGGTCGTCGAGAAATACAAAGCCGTGTACAAAAAACACGTCGGCGAGCTATTCCCGCAGGACGGCAAACTCCAGCTCAAGCACGCCATCAACGCCGTCTTCGGTTCATGGATGACCGAACGAGCAGTCAAGTATCGCCAGCTCAACAAAATCACCGGCCTTCTCGGCACCGCCGTCAACGTCCAGGCCATGGTCTTCGGCAACATGGGCTCCGACTGCGGCACCGGCGTCTGCTTCACGCGCAATCCAAGCACCGGCAAGAAAGAATTCTACGGCGAATTCCTCATGAACGCCCAGGGCGAAGACGTGGTCGCCGGAATCCGCACACCCCTGCCGCTGAAAAAACTGTCACGCCGCATGCCGAAAGCATACAAACAGCTCACCGCCCTGATGACTCGACTGGAAAAGCACTACAAGGACATGCAGGACATGGAATTCACAATCCAGAACAAAGTGCTCTACATCCTCCAGACACGAACCGGCAAGCGTACGGCCGAAGCGGCGGTAAAAATCGCAGTCGATATGGTCAACGAACGGCTCATTCCCAAAAAAGAAGCCGTCAACCGTGTCACCCCGGAACAATTAGACCGCCTGCTGCACCCGCACTTCGACCCGAAGGCCAAGCGCAACGTTATCGCCAGGGGACTTCCCGCCTCTCCAGGCGCCGCCGTCGGACAGATTGTCTTCACCGCCGACGTCGCGGAAGAATGGAACAAAAAAGGTAAAAAGGTCATACTCGTTCGCATCGAGACCAGCCCTGAAGATATAGGCGGCATGGACGCGGCCGAAGGCATTCTTACCGAACGCGGCGGAATGACTTCGCACGCAGCGGTCGTCGCACGCGGTATGGGAAAATGCTGCATCGCCGGTGTCAGCGCACTGAGCATAAACTACGCAACGAAAAAACTCACCGTTGACAAGAAGACCCTCAAAGAAGGTGACTGGATGAGCCTGGATGGCTCGTCCGGCGAAGTAATGACCGGGCAGCTTGCCACGGTCGAGCCTACCCTGAGCGGCGACTTCGGAAAGTTCTTGAAGATTTGCGACCAGGTCCGCAAACTCGGCGTTCGCACAAACGCTGATACACCGGAAGATTCCAAACGCGCAAGAGACTTCGGCGCTGAAGGTATCGGCCTTACCAGGACCGAGCACATGTTCTTCGAAGGTGACCGCATCTGGGCGGTGCGCCAGATGATTCTTGCCGCCGATGATTATGCTACAATGCTTTTGAAAATCGAAACGGCCCAGACTGAAAAAGAGAAAAACGTGATCAGGAAAGAGCACGCCGTCGCCACAAAGGAATTCGAAGGGGCGTTGAAGAAACTGCTGCCTTACCAGCGCAGTGACTTCGAAGGCATCTTTACGGCTATGGCCGGCCTGCCGGTGACAATCCGCTTGCTCGACCCGCCGTTACATGAGTTCCTGCCGCAGGACACTAAATCCCAGGCAGAGATGGCCAAAAGACTCAAGGTCAAACCGGCAGTAGTCAAGGCAAAGGTCGAGCAGTTGCACGAGTTCAATCCTATGCTCGGTCATCGCGGCTGCCGACTTTCGATTTCCTATCCGGCTATCGGCCGAATGCAGGCGAGAGCCATTATCGAAGCGGCACTGAACGTTAAGAAAAAAGGCAAAAAAGTCCTGCCGGAAATCATGATTCCGCTGGTCGGCGCCGTTGCGGAATTGAAGATGGTCAAGGACGAAATCGTTGATGAAATCAAGCAGGTCTTCAAAGAAAGAAAAGACCGCATCCAGTATATGATCGGTACTATGATTGAAGTACCGCGGGCCGCACTGACCGCCGACGAAGTGGCCAAAGAGGCGGAGTTCTTCAGCTTCGGGACGAACGACCTGACGCAGATGACAATGGGCTTCTCGCGCGACGACGCCGGCAAGTTCTTAGGCGAATACGTTCGCAAAGGCATTTACACATCCGACCCGTTCCAGCAGCTCGACCAGACAGGCGTAGGAAAACTCGTCGAGATGGGAACAAAGCTCGGCAGAAAGACTCGCAAGAAACTTAAGGTCGGTATCTGCGGCGAGCACGGCGGCGAGCCGAGCAGTATCGACTTCTGTCACCGTGTCGGTATGAACTACGTCTCCTGCTCACCGTTTAGAGTCCCCATCGCAAGACTCGCAGCGGCACAGGCGGCTACGAAAGATTAGGGAATAGCTGATAGGGTTTAGCAAATCCGTAAATGAGATTTTTTTAGCCCCCCGGCGAAACCGGGGGGTTTTCATTTATGCGTTTTATGTCATTCCGAGCGGAGCCGAGGAATCTAATAAAATATCATTGCGAGGCTTCGTAGCCCAAGCTTCTTTGACGAAGAAGGCAAGCGAAGTAGCAGCGGTCACTGGGATAGCTCACGCCACAATCCACATTTTTCGTTGTTGGAAAACAAACGGTTAGCAGGTAGAATATCCTTATCGAACACTTAATGTTCTCATCCATTTACAAAGGGGCTATTATGAAAAGGAACACTGCTCTTAAAATTATAAATCCGATTCTGCTTGTATTGATTATCAGCCAAGCGGCCACGGGATTGTTTCGCATGAAGCTCTCGTCTGAGACATTCGAGTTTATTCACGAAGGCGGCGGCTTGATTTTAGTCGGCCTTGTTATCGTCCACTTAATATTGAACTTCAACTGGATAAAGGCAAACTACTTCCATGAATAACACACGATTCACGAAGTCTCGAATAGGAGGCAATTTTACCCCGTGAGATATTTTTTTAATTTATCTCACGGGGCGAATCAACAAATCCCATCTCCTAAAAGCTATCTTTTTTCCCTGCCTGACCCAGCATGCCTCTATCCGAGGATGTGGAAACCTGAAGCAAAGAACGCTTCACTTTTTTTATGCAGCAATCTCCACCCGTATTGCGCTTTGCGCATATTTTATTTTTTATGATTTTGTCCCACTTTTCTGCCGATAATATGTGTTGAAAGAGAAACAACACCCAAAGCGAAAACCATCCACGAGATACGCTTCACGAAATAAGAATGACGAATCTGCTTGGCGGGAATTGCGGTTTGTAGTTTGTTAATAGAATTTGGATCGGAAAAAATAGTTGATTCTTTTTTCAATTTTTTCCCGATTTTTTCAAGTCGGAGATTGTATCCATGAGAATGTGGCAGAATCCTATCTATAGGTTGAAGACGAATGAGGGAGTATATATTTTTGTTGATGTCACAACCTCATGCTGTCCTGGCTTGGGACCGAACATGGTGATTTGGAAGATTGCTGAATTCTTCAAAAGCAAAGGTGTAGTTTCAATCCTTGATTTCGGGGCTGGCGCATTGCGTCATACGTTTCCTTTGTTGGATATGGGATTTCAAGTATGCGCGGTAGAATTTAAGGAACAGTTCGAAAGAAAAGCCTGTCGTCTAGCATTGAATAAGGCGAAAAAGTCTCCGGATTTTTCTGCACTGATTTTTCCTGACGAGTTCATTAAGAGTAAACATAAATTTGATGCAGCATTATTAACATTCGTCATTACGACGATGCCGAGAGCGGACGAAAGACGCAAATTATTAAAATTTTTGAAAAAGAGATTAAAAGCCAACTCGTTCATTTTTTGGATGTCTCAGTATGGGAAGTATGAACAGATCAAGAGACTAGAAAACCAAGTCAAAGATGGATGGTATTTACATCCCGAACGAAAGAATCATTCCTTTTATACTGAATTCAATAATTCAAAGATCGATGATATGTTAAATAGAATAGGATATAGACGTATTCATGTGTTCAGTCAAAGAGGTAATGATCAATTTAGACTATATTCAAGAGGAGCAGGCAAGTGGCCATAGAACCAAATAATGACGCCCATAATGTGGCGCTAGAGTGGATAAAGCAGATAATTACTTTGTCTACAGGTGTAATCGCATTAAGTGCTACTTTCATGACTCACATCTTAAAAACCCCTAACTGGACTGTTTGGTTATTAATCTTATCTTGGATTTTACTGTTACTAGCGATCATTCTTGGGCTCGAAACAATATCAGTGATAACAAACAGCCGCATTCATCAAAATAATGATTGGACTTCTGAATCGGGCAGAAAGAAGGCAAAAGCAGGCAAATATTCGTTTATATTAGGAATCTGCTTTTTTGCTCTGTTCGCACTTATCAATTTCTTCTTCTACACATACTCTTTGGAGTAACTAATTCGACTAGGACTTTGTCTATATGTTGAATTTAGTTTCTAGTAAATACCTAAAAGCTGGTTAAAAGAAATCTTGAAACTTCCGGAGAGACGATATTAGTAGGTATGTATGCTATTTCCACTTCCAGTCTCTATTTTCATCACCTATTTCCAAATACTCGTCATCATCCTCGGTATCAATGGCTTCATTTGTGAATAGTACCGTAAGTGTTTTTCCATAATGTCCAAGACCAACTACATCCTCTTTCATCTCGATTTGTGGTCCATCCTCAAACCAATAATCAAGACGGGTCCAAGCCTCCACTCGCTTTGCCATCAAAACATTATTCTGATCTTGGTTAAATTCAGCGGTAGTAGATGTAGGCGTAATCAAAGAACCTTTTTTTATCCATTGCATAGCACGACAACTAATTAAAGCACTTGACATAAAACACCAGTCAACTTTGTTTCTGGAACTCATGATGACTGCTACAGGATTTTCTGAAAGTTGAGCATAGCGAATAGCCGTAGAAGTTATAGATGTTCTACATTTAATTGCAAGTGACTTTATTGCGGCGAAACCTTCACCAGCTTTCCTCAGAGCTTCCAAGAAAATATCTTCCGGCATTAATAACTCTTTGGCGAAATAGTCTGCCTGTTTTTCATATGAATCATCCGAAATAAAACCGCTTTTTGACATATGAACTCCATCTTTACCGTGAAAGAAGTGTTCTGGATGTCCAGATAAAAAGTAATGACCAAGTTCGTGAGCAACAGTAAAACGAATAAATCCATCATTTTTTATATGAGATGCGTATTTGATACCAAACACATTGCCTACTCGAATCAGAAAACCAGAAACACCTGACTTGTCTGAATTCTTTGGTTCTACGACTATGTTTTCTTCTCTCGCAATTTTGAAAGGACATATAGGCAAACTTATTATATTGAGCTTTTTAACAAGTAATATTGCTTCGTTCTCAGCTTCTCGTATTTCCAGCTTCAAACTCATGACTGATCCTTTTTTGTTTTCTCCTTATTTTTATTAACAAGCATGGATGCAAATTCTGTCAATATTGTTTGGTCATCTTCCGTCATTTGCTCGAAATTTCTGAAAAGCTGATCTGCTACGGGGCCAGAGCTTTTTGGTTCCTCAGCACGACCAAGTAAATAATCAATAGACACAGAAAGAGCATCAGCAATTTTTTTTAAATTCCCAAATGAAGGTGATCTTCGCTGATTCTCAAAGTGAGAGATTGCAGATGGTTGAAGGTCTGTTCTCTTGGCTAGATCTGTCTGGCTTAAACCTTTTAGTTCGCGCGCTGTACGAAGCCTGTCTGAAAAAATTTTTGACATAATATTTGGCTCCTAAAACCATTCTGTGTAGTATAGATAAGAGTGCAAAGCACTATTTTTTTTGGTTCGTTTGTATACAGATGGTAATATTGTACATGACGTTTACGACTTAATCAAATGTTTAAAATTCTGAAAAAATGCTTTTTTCACAAAATGATATCGCATTGCTGTTTTACGCATGTAATGTTGTTGCTCTAAAGAAGTTATTGAAAATTACATAAGATCAGTTATATCAAATACTAACGCTGTTTAGTCGAAAAAGCGAATTAAATTTGTATTTTTTTAAAAACTTATAATTGACCCTTTGTGACTTATTGTATAAATTATTGTTACATGATAAAGCAGTTTTTTATTTGTAATTTCTATATACATAGAGTCTTAATTATTGTGACGTATTTAGGTGGTCCAATAAGCGTTTTTAGAATTGAAGAAGTAGCCGAAACACATTTTTTTTGAAAGGTTTAAAGATATGGCAAAAAAAGTAACCAGTATGAGAGTTGCAAGAAAAGCTAGCAATGTTTTGCGTGATAAACGAACTGGCAGAAATTCCAAGTCTGCAGCTGGTAGTGCATTGAGCCAGCGCGAAAAGCTAAGCAAAAAGAGAAAATGATCTATATTAAACCTTATACAAGGTTTTCATGAGTTCTGTTTAAAATACGTCGCGTAAACGGACCATGAAGAATGAGTATTGCGGCGTTTGGAGATAACAAAAATGAGTTTTTCATAAGACACTATTCAGAAAGTATGGGAAAAGGCCACAATCGTGAACGGATATGATCATAGGGTTTATCGAAAGGATCAATGTGGAGCATGGATTGGTAGAAGTTACTATGGAGATCGCAATTCGCAGTATGGATGGGAGATAGATCACATAACACCTGTGTCAAAAGGTGGTGGAGATGAACTCTCAAACCTACGCCCTCTTCAATGGGAAAATAACGCTGCGACTCAAGATGGTCGTCTTACATGTGTTGTAAGAGGTTAGTTTTATTAAATTGGCTTTAGCCTACCGAATTAAACTGTTTGTAAGTAGATACATCGGCTGGGCTCGTATAAAAAAATCCATATACGTAAAGCGCGTACGCGCTTTACGTACGAAGGCTATTTGAATAATTGAAAGCCGCTATTTTAGAATAATTCTATTTCCAGCAAATTTAGTTTAGTCGTTAGTGATTAATCGCTGGTATTTAGCCGTTAGCATTAATAGGAGTAGATAAGCGGATGAGGAGCAGATTAAAAATCAAATCGCAAAATGCAAAACCATAACTAAAATATCAAAATTTTTTAACTTTACGTTTTAGTTTTTTGTAAAAGCCAATTCACTAATCAACTTACCTTGGGCATCCCGCAGGGAAATTCGCTAATCCGCTTTAATCTGTGGTACTTGTGCCAGAGGTATCTGTGGTTGGGAAATTAAGTGATGCGAATTGGCCGTGATATTTTTTGGCGGCTTTGTCGTATGCCTTTGCAGCGGCCAACTCATCGGTGAAATAGCCAAGGTGGTAGGATTTGTTATCGCATGAGATTTGGGCCGCCCATTTTTTACATCTTTTATTCCAGTGGACTCCTTTGTATCTTGAAGTTTTGTGACGACTGCTGCGCAGGTTACGGCAGTTCTCGGCGAACGTGCAGATGCGCAGATTTTCCTTTCGATTGTTCAGGCCGTTATGGTCGATGTGGTCCACAACCAGATGGTCCGGGGCATTCATTATCTCGCGGTGCATCTTGATACTTTTGCCGTTTTCTTTGCGAACGGCGTAGCAATTTTTATCCGTACCCTCAGCGAACCATGTATATCGGCTCAGCCGCGGATAATCTTCCGCATCGACGATAGCGAACAGCCCGCGGGTCAGAGGAATCCGCCTCGGCGATCGGCTTTTCTTATCGGCGACTCGTGACGGATAGAAGTTGGCACATCGGCCACGGAGAGGGCGGACATTCCATCTGCCTTCGGAGCCTTTTTTCTGCCTACATATAAGAGCGGCCCTGCCGGAACCGACAGCAAAAGTGGAAAAGCAGCAGTTGTCGCACCTGGGTTTGGCCGTCCTGTGAATTTTTTCGCCAGTCATAAGGTCTCCCCCCTGCCGGGAAACTTAAGTATGATAAATTGCAGTGTTTATGCTAAAAACTATATGTCATTTTGAAATGTATAAAGTCAATATTCAATTTTGGGGTATTATACCATAAAAGGTGGGATTTTTCAAGTAAATTTTCGTCGAAGTTAACAGATATACATTGGCATTGACGCAAAGGGCAGGAGCTGATAAAATGGCCGCTTTTGGTGGGTAGAAAATTGCGGTGAAAGTAGCTCAGTTGGTTAGAGCACCGGATTGTGGATCCGGGGGTCGGGGGTTCGAGTCCCCTCTTTCACCCTTTTATAACTGCCGGTAACGGTTCGGCGGTTTAGTTACAGCGATACTAATCACTCCTGAGATGGCGGGATTGTAATATCAACTTCGTTCACCTGCCCCAATACCGAGAGAGGCTCATCGAAATCCTCGGCACGACCGACAACCAGGACCTGCATTTTTTCAGGCTGCAGATGCCTGCGGGCCACCTGAAGGACATCCGCCTTAGTAACCTTTTCAATCTCGTCTTTGGTCTTCTGCAGGAAATCCGACGGGTAACCGAAGTATTCGTAAGTCATAAGACGCCTGATAATCTGACCTTTAGAATCGAAATTGAATACGAACGAATTCAGGTAGGCCTCCTTTGCAAGGGCCAATTCTTCATCGGTCACTTCGCTTTCGGTCATCTTTCGAACCTCGTCCGTCATTGCCCTGATAGCCTTCACGGTAGATTCAGACTTGGTCTGACAGCCAACGTAAAAAGCCTCGGGATGATCATAAGCGGCGCCGTAGTGTCCAAAAACCGAATAGGTCAGTCCCATGCGAGAGCGAACGTTTTTAAAGAGCCGGCTCGTGAAACTTCCGCCGAGAATCTCATTCATTACAACCAGGGCAAAATAATCGGGATCGTTCATCATTCCGCCGATGTGCCCGAGTACTATGCAGCTTTGGTGGACATCCTCTTTGTTGACAACATTCACTGTCGGTCGGAATTCATACGTCACTTCAGGCACGGATGTCGGCTCCATGTCGGTTTTTTTCCAGTCTTTGAAGGCCGCTTCAATTTTTTTAACCATTTCCCCCGCGTCGAAATCACCCCAGACGGCAAGCATCATGTTATTGGGATGATAGTACTTCCTGTGAAAGGCCACCAAGTCTTCGCGCGTGATGTTGTCGATGGTGGCGTATTCCGTATGCCGGGAATAGGAGCTTTCCGGGCCGTAGATGAGCTTGCTGTACTCACGAAAGGCGATCGAGCGCATATCATCGTTACGCCGGGCAATGGAGCTGCGGTGCTGTATTTTTGCCAGCTCGATCTTATCTTCACTAAAGGCCGGATTCATCAGCACATCAGCCAGAACCGCCAGGCCGGTGTCAATGTCCTCCTTCAGCACCGACATATAGGCGCTGCCGGAGTTAAGACCGATGCCTGTTCCGACCCTGGCGGCGATTTGCTCCAGCTTCTCATCGATTTCATCGCCGGTCATGCCGGTGGTCCCGCCGGTACGCATTACGGTCCCGGTAATAGAAGCCAGGCCGATCTTGTCCGCCGGCTCATACACCGAACCGGTCCGAATCATCGCTCTTGCATTAATCAGCGGCAACTCGTGGTCTTCCAGCAAGAACAACTGCATGCCGTTGGTCAGAGTCACCCGCTCGATCTCAGGAATCTTAATGTCACCCAACTGCGGATACTCCAACTGTTTGTATTGCCTGGCATTCTGTTGGGTGCAACCTGCTCCCGTAAAGAAAATCGTCAAAGTCAAAAGGATAAAAGTATTCTTTGTGTAAAATCTATTATGCCTCATTGTTACGCTCCTGCTCAAAATCAGTTTTCGGTTTGCACTGTTTCAATCACTCCAACCGTTCGATTTTTTCTTGTGAAATATTCCCCGGCGACGCGCTGGATATCCTCGGCGGTAACCTGCTCGATTTTGTTCAGCTCTTCAAACAGATTGCGCCAGTCGCCGGTGATGACATCGTAAAAAGCCAGCTCGGCAGCCAGCCCGTCGTTGGAATCCAGCAACCGAATCAAACCGGCACGGACCTGCGTTTTTGCCTTTACCAGCTCCTCCGGCGAGACGGGTTCGGTTTTTAGTTTCTCAATCTCGGCGTAGATAGCTTCTTCGCATTCCTGATTCGTATGGCCTTTGGCCGGCACCGCCGAAAAATAAAACAACCCGGGATATTTGTTCCAACCGGGACTGGCATAGACTGATACGGCAATCTTTTTCTCCTTCACAAGAGATTTATAGAGCCGAGACGTCCGCCCGCTTCCCACAATCCAGGCAACGGCCTGAAACACGGCATTGTCGGGATGATTTACACTCGTCTGGTGATAGCCGATGATAATCCGCGGCTGTGACTGGTCCTCAACAGTCACCCGGCGTTCTCCCCGCTGCGGGGGCTCTTCCGTCTCTACCGGTTCGGGCCTCGACCCGCCGGGAATCCCGGCAAAATATTTTTCCGCCAATCTTTTTATCTCCTGCGGATCCACATCACCGACGATCGCAATCGTAAGATTGCTCGGGTTGTAGTATTTCCTGAAAAAGGCTTCGGCTTCCGGACGAGTGAGAGTCCTGATGTCACTCATATGACCGATGACCGATACGCCGTATGGATGCGCCAGGTATGCGATGCCACCGAATTCTTCGTATAGACGACCGATTGGCCTGTTCTCCATCATCCGTCGCTCTTCCGTGACCACGTCTCTTTCCTTGTAGAACTCGCGCAGCACCGGATTAGCGAATCGGTCCGACTCCAGTGACATCCAGAGCTCGACTTTATTTGAGGGCAGACTCACAATATAGCAGGTATAATCCTGGCTTGTATAAGCGTTGAATCCGGCCGCACCTTCACGTGAAAGAACCTCTTCATACTCATCATGGACAATATACTCCTGTGATTCCTCCTGCGCCTGTTCAAATTGCTTCTGCAATTGTTCTAGATGCTGTTTGTCCACCTTATCACCTTTCCGCTGTTCGATTTTTATCTGCCCGAACAAATTATCCATCTCGTCCATGACCCTGGCCTCGGCTTTGTAATCTTTTGTGCCGATGGTCGTAGTTCCCTTGAACGCCATATGTTCGAACAGATGAGCCAGACCCGTGATCCCCATGACCTCATCAACCGAGCCGACATTGGCGTGTGTATGGAATGAAACTACCGGTGCTTCATGGCGCTCGAGCACCAGAAATTTGAGCCCGTTACAAAGTGTAAATTCCGTCATCCGTTTTTCAAATTCCGCCAAATCTTGAGCCTGTGCTGCTCCGGGCGTCAACGACGCCACTACAAAAAGCAAAAACGTCACACCAATCACAACCATCCCGAGTTTATCAAGTGCATGTTTCATATTTCATACTCCTAACTGATTTAATACCTTCGTATCTTTCACATGTAAAAAGAAAGAATAATTTATCCCTCGACCGACATTACCAATAACATATCCCGGAATTGATGGCCAATACTTTTCGTAAACTTGAAAAAAATTCGTAAGCCTCCCCGGTTTCAAGGCATAAATTATGACGGGATACCAAGGCGGTGCATAACCTGCGCGGGATAAGACTGTTATTGAATTAACCTCGGATAAGATTACAGGAAATGCAAAGCGGTCTTCCAAAAGTCAGATGGTAAAAGCCCAAAACAGCGCACTTAAAGGCAATACTTAATTGTTCTCCGGTGTATCGGGCGGTAATTTTCGTCCCTGTCCCCGGCAGCTCTCGCAGTCGCACGCACCCACATGTCTTAAATGCGACGAGCCGGCAAGCTTCTTGGTCTCGATGACCTTCGCACCCTTGGTCTCCATCTTACGGACGGCCAGTTTCGCCTCGCCTGCATTATGCGTGCCGGTCGCATCAATAATAACCGTCACTTTCTTGCCGCGCTGGAGCAGCCCGAGCGCCGTAGCCTTGACCGCACCTTCGAGACTGGTCCCGACCAGAATAAACTCGCTGGCCCGCAATTCGCTCAGCAGCCTGTCGATGCGTGGCTCGTCAAACGGGTCCACACACCGCTTGTGCAGGATGACCTGCTTGTATCGCCGTAACAGGTCTCTGGGCAAATCGGTATTGCCGTCGGCGGCCAGACATATCCTGTTATCGAGAAGTGTGTAGTGTATTTTCTTCTGTCCGTCGGTACCGTCTATGCAATAAGTGGGCGTGCCGTTACCGTTGCTATCCGAATAGACCTCCGCCGTCGATATGATAGGAACACCGTGGAACCTCGCCCATGCCATTACCCTGCGAATATTTGCAAGCACCCTTCGGTGGTTCCTGATGCACGCCTTGCCGTTGACCAGGAGAAAATCTTTTTGAGTGTCGATATCCACGAGAATCTGTTTTCGCCGTGTTCTAATCAGTTGTAGAATCATTTTCAGGCTTCCTTACTTACGCCTCTGCGATTCCGTCCTATAAAGAATACGCATCAGCGGGCAATCAGGTTCATCCTGTCTTATCGAACACTATTTGTCGGCACTTTAATACCGGGAAAAACCGTAAAAACAAAATCAGCATTCGCCGAAAACGTTTCCGTCCTGTATAATGCGGCCCTGGAATAATCGTAACGGTTTTACACGTACGTTCGGACTTGTTTTTGACCGATGGCACGAATATTAAAGGACTATCCCGGTGTATCTTTAAAAACCGAAGATTTGGACGGCAAAATTGATTTTGTTCGGATTTTCGGACGCTCGGGCCCCGTCCATATCGAAATCGGCGCCGGCAAAGGAACGTTCCTTCTCAACCAGGCCAAAGCCGAATCGTCTGACAATTACCTCGGCATCGAATGGGCCCGCAAGTATTACCGTCACGCGGTTGACCGCATCGGCCGATGGGGTCTGACCAATGTGCGCATCATTCGCACGGACGCCGCCGTCTTTATAGCCGACTTTGTGCCGGATAATTCGGTGGACTGCTTCCACATTTATTTTCCCGATCCCTGGCCGAAAAAACGTCATCATAAAAGACGTTTCCTGTGCCCGGCCAATCTTGAGCATCTGATTCGCTGCTTAAAAGCCGCCGGACAATTGCGAATCGCCACCGACCACGCCGAGTATTTCGAACAAATCAGGACGGTCGTCGCAGCACGCAGTGACATATTAGAGGAAATCGACTTTCTTCCCACCACCGGCGCAGAGACCGGCGAATGGGTCGGCACAAACTTCGAGCGAAAATACCTCAAAGACCAAAGACCTATCTACACCCTCGCCGCAAAGAAAAAGTGAATTTGATGTGATTATTAACCCGCTTCCACCAATTCCTCCGCCTGTTCGAGAAGTCGTTTAAGAGAATTCTCAACCAGTAACTCTTTGGCCCATTTTTGCAGGTAATTTCTATCGAGGTTTTTCCACTGAACAACGATAATACCCAAAGCATCACGAAACTGTTGCTCCGATTGACTTTCTTTCGCCCACTCCAGTTTGCATAAAATCGTATCTTCAGGCGATGTCACCCAAACCTCCATATCTTTTATTTTAGACAGACGTTTGCGTTCAAACTCCTGCAGGCTGAAAGGCCTTTCCTTACGGATAATAAAATCCGCTTTCCATCCATATTTATTATCAATGACATTGAACATTGAGCTACGGGTAAATGCCTCTCGAACCGCTTCAATACTGACATAATAATCAGATCCCAGTGACTCAACAAAATCAACAAGCTTTTTTTCTGTCGGAGCTATCACAATATCAATATCCTGTGTTGCTCTCGGATGGCCATGGAGACTGCTTGATACAGAGCCCGAAAGCATATAAGCAATACCCCGCTCATTCAATTTATTAATTAGTTTTCCCAAAAATTCTTCCTGGTTTGCCATGACCGTATTTCAATATCATAAGTGCATTTGTTTAAACAGAGCATCTCCGACCATCAGGCGAAGAACTTCCCGCTGAATCCCCTGTTCATTGTAATCGATATGACGGCCCCTCACACCGGCTTCCACGATAGAACGGAGGTTATCACTAAGCTCAAACGCCATTTTTAAACGCGCTTCCGACCCAAGCCTCCGAAGAATATCATATTGCTTTTTCGCAGCTTCAATAGTCGTATCTAAAGATATTACGTTCATACAAGTATCTTAACGCAGTAACTATCCTTCTTTCAAGAACAATTAATTTGCCATCATGACTAACTTTCTATCACCTTGATAACCATGTCTGTTTAACACAATCAGACCGACCTGTAAATCCCGATTTATATCAGGATACTTCCGGAAAGATACGAGGTCGAGAAGGCAGTCGTCGCGAGCGCAGGAAATGAGCTGTGAGCACAGAAGTGCCCACAGCTCCGTATGAGTGTTTATAAAAGAATATTACTGACAGATTGACAGCCACTGGGTGATGTGGACTATCAGGTCATGGAGGTCAATTACGCCGTCATCGTTTTCGTCCACGCACAACGAGCAGTCCCCGCCGCTCGTCGTATCCGGGATGAAGAAGTAATCTTCCGTTTCGCCGAACTCGTACTTTGCCTGAGGCCCCGAGCCGGCGTTGCCCCGAGCGCCCGGATTGCTTCCGCCTCTCCAGGATTGCTCCGAGAGAGTGATTCTCATCCATATCTGCTCGTGCGTACCTTCAGGGTGCGCAGACAGAAATGCCAGCGAGGTGATAGTCGTCTGACCAACGGGCAGATCGAACAGGTACTGATTCCGCACCGCCCATTCCCTTGCCGGTCCGGCAGAACAATCCACAGTGTCGTCCCAGTCACCGTCCCTGTTGAAGTCGAGCCAGACGTTGACCCAGAGGTCGGTGCCTGGTTCTACGATGGTGACCTCATAATCGAACGTGGTCCATTCGGAATCGGGCAGATTCAGCGGCATCGCGACACCGTCGTCACCTTCATCCTGGTCGGGCGAGTTTGCCACGGGATTGATATTGTTGACGCCGTCCTCATCGGTGCCGATATCCGCCTCGTTCTCGGCGGTAATCCCCTGGCCCAGATACGCCACCAACGGATTGTTAATATGGGCCGGACCGAAAGGCCCTGTGCCGCTGCCGTCATCGAAGACCGTGGGATATCGCGCCCCTACCCAGGGCTGGGCGTAAGCACGCATGTTGCCGCCGGAATTGTTCGTTCTGTCAGGTGCATCGCCGAGATCCGGCTTTTCCCGCACGACCGTACCGTTGCATTCGATGTTCAGGACGCCCTGGCCGGTCAATGAAGCGTAGCCGCCTATTTCAATCAGGTACTGGTTGCCGGCGATCGCTGCAAAGGTTATCTCCGACTGATAACTACTGCTGGTGTCATCGTTGCACTCTATCAAATCGTTCGCGTTCGGATAGCATTCGCACCCGTCATAGACGGCCAGCATTGTATCGTAGCTGCTGCCCGCCAGAGAGACGGTGACATCGCCGGTGCACGAGGCGGTATAGCAGAACCAGATGTTCGGGCTTGACATGCAAAGACCCCAGCCGTCAAACGATGCATTGGTTGTGTTGAAAGGCATATCCGTCACATCGCCGATTTGCCGGGCGTTCGCACAGTTGTCCTTGGATACAGGCGGTTCGACATCTCCTTCACAACTGATAGTGATCACACCGCTGCCAACATGGGAACTGTAGCCCCCGACCTCGATCAGATACTGGTTGCCGGCTATCGCGTTAAAGGTGATTTCCGACTGATAACTTCCGCTGGTATCATCATTGCACTCTATCAGATCGTTAGCGTTCAGATAACATTCGCACCCGTCATAGACGGCCAGCATCGTGTCGTAGCTGCTGCCCGCCAGAGAGACGGTGACATCGCCCGTACATGTGGCGGTATAGCAGAACCAGATGTTCGGGCTTGACATGCACGGTCCCCAGCCGTCAAGTGTGGCATTGGTTGTGTCGAAAGGCAGATTCGTTACGTTGCCGATCGGCCGGGCATTCGAGCACATATTGTTGGTTGGAAACGCGACTGCCTGATTCCCGGTTTCCGAGATGGCGTTAGCCGTGCCAAGAATCAGCAGCAGGACGCACATCTGAATTAGTTTTGATTTTAGTTGTTTCATGATTCGCTCCTTCAAAAAAGCCTGTAAGCGTTAAATCCATTATATCATCATGTGGCTCCGCCGGTCTCATTTTCGATCACCCGTGAACCACAGAAGCGTTCGAGCACCCCAATCAGCATATGCTCCTATATTAAAGTGCCACCTCGCTCCTTGCGCGCAACGACTTTTCTTTATGTGAAGGTTCTATTCTTGAGCTGCAGATTAATGGCTACACGCTGTTCGCGTGTGTGTATTCGAATTCGATATGGGCCGTCCCCAACAGAAACCGGCCGGGAAAACTGCAATCCGCTTTTACTCCTAGTTTCTAAAGAATTGCACTGGATGTTAAAGATGTTTACTTTTTTGAATTTAATAAATTGCCGGTATGAAAACATTTACAAAATGAGCACTTTTACAAATCCGGCGAATAACGAACTTTCAGGTTTTAGGTTGATTGCAGAAGCAGGCTTACGAATCCAGGGCCGTTTTGAAGGTCTCGGCTTTAAGCAAGTCAACTCTTTTCACATCTCCTTTACGACATGGCGTTCCTTGTGAAAACGAATTGTCGCTACTACAGGGAAGTGGTCGGAAGGGTAACGCCCGTTCACTTTGTACCTGTCAATTTTTGCGTCGAGAACCTGAGTGTTTTCGCCGATTGGAATGTGGTCGATTTTGGGACACGTAACTTTCCCGCTAAATTTGTGATAGGTGCCTGTGTTCGAATCACCGGGATGTACAAACTGCCAGGCATCGACCATTCGGGGAGTCGCAGCCTCCTGCAGATACACCATCGCAGGATTGTCTAATTCCATATTGAAATCGCCAACAACAATAAACGGATCCTGCGTCCTGCGATCAGCAATCCTCTCAGCAAGCAGACGTACACTTTTTTCGCGGGACCTCTGGGACCAGTTGTCAAGGTGAACATTATACACATAAAAACTCGTTCGAGTTTCTTTATCAACCAGATGAACCCAGGTGCAAATCCGCGCAAACAGACTTCCCCAGCTTTTCGATCCGGGATTAGATGGATTCTTGGAAAACCAGAACGTACCCTTGTCAATCATTTCAAAGCGGTCGTTTCGATAAAAAATCGCACAAGTCTCTCCGCTCTTTCTGCCATTTATTCTGCCTACTGCATATTTGGAGTACTGAGGCAAAGCCCGTTGAATCTCCTCCAATTGGTAATCCACCGCCTCCTGTAAGCCTATAACATCAGCGGTGTTCTCTGCAAGTGTATCAATCACAATCTTCCTGCGATTATGCCAGCAATTCCAGCCATCCAGCCACCACGCCTCACCGGTACGAATATTAAAAGTCATTACCCGGACCAAATCATCCTGCTGAGGCGGAAATTCAATATTTCGAGATGTAATTCTACCTGCACACCCCTGGAACAATAACAACACTGCTGTAGTAAAGCAGATTTCTATAGTTTTGATATGCTTCACGACCCAACCTCCCTTTAGGATTCTGTTTCCGGTTTTTTGGGCGTTATAACCAGGAAAAGAATCCGTAAAAACGTAACATCAAAATACTCCGGCATCACTCCTGCCAAAAGAGGGGTAAATAAGCTCCTCCAGGATCCTATAATCAAGCTCAGTGGGAGTACTTAGCCGGCAATTACGTGCCTGCTAAATAAGACAGGCGAACAGGACTTGCCCTTGTTCTCCTTCGTCGAAAACACCCCCCTTAAAACATACGGCCCATAATATATTGAAAAACCTCTTTTTGACCGGTATCATGAAAAATATTCCTTTATATAAAGCATAAGTAATTGGAAACTGACTTACAAATAAGGTTGCAATTTTTTCCTGCATCAAATACCATACCTGTCAATAAAGCAAAAAAGGATAAGGAAAGAAGCAGTCAATCCAGAAAAAACCAATGATATTAAGATGAAATACGTAACGAAACCGCTCTATTTTGCCGTGATACATTCACTTCTTGTATTAATGGCCGGCTGTCAATCGCAACCGAAGCCGCGTCTCCGGCTCGGGGCGTATTTTGGAGCGCCGCTCGGAATCGCCTACCCTGATCCTGAAAATCTGGGCAACCACGGATATACAAACGGGTGGTCGGAGAAAATCGGTTTAGTTTATACCTGCCGGGGAGGATTTGTTGATATAGGCCATTTGCGCGACGCCGCCGATCGGACGAGATACTGTACGACTGTTACATTTGAAAAGCTTATGAACTCAGAAACGGAATTTACTTTCCGGCTCCTGGAACCTTCTGTTTACGTTGTCACCATCAGCTACCCGGACAACTGGGACATGCTACCTGAGAAAGAAAAGATTGCACAGGAAACAGCTTTAGAGCTTGGCCGATACTTTGCATTTACTACTATGGTCTGGCATGAAATCATAACGTGGTACGGCTACAAATACACCGGTGTGTTCTCGGAATACATATCCGCCTTTTCCGTGGAAGATATATACTCGGATCTCGTTGGAGTTCATGTCGCAACTAAGGTACTACAGGACCAGACAAACAGCTTCGACGATTCGATGACAATGCTGATTGATAAAGAACTCAAGGAGCTGAACGTTCAATCAGTTGACGTTGTAAAAGGCGCCGTGCAAAAAATTAAAGGACACTGGTACAGCGGGAGTATCTATCCTTTCATGAGTCTGAAAAAAAGAAATCTCGATATAGGTCTCGATGATGGTTTTATTACTCCCTGGCTCACGCCGGGTGCGTGCGAGGATTGCGAACCAAAGCTTTACTCTGTGCCGAATATCGATTCTTTGAATATAAACGGTTTCTCTGTAAGTTTGAAAATTGAGCCGAAAATAATGGAATGCGATAAACTTTTCAACCTTATCTATCCGAACGGCGGCGGCAAATTCGTTAGTCCGCCCAAACACTTCCCGGCGATAATGAAATATATCGCTGAAATCGAAATAGAAAGGCACGGCCCGGAAGCTCTTACGCCAAAGTGACAGTATGATTCTTTTTTCCAACGCCATCGGCGCATACGAAATTCAGGGGACGACAACCGGAATGAAAATCTCGAAAGCTCCTTTTGATGATTACTCAATATCGACAAAAAAAGCCCATCGGTATAAAACAACGGCGGGCAGCGTTAAGAGTTTTGGCACCGCAGCGATTACAGGCTGCGTATATACACTGGCTTTAACAGCATTACTCGGCCTGAGCGGATGCAACTCCACACCTAATATAAGACGAGGCTCACTACCGACAACTACACTTGGAATACCTTTACTGCACCCCAGACCGCCTTTTTTGAATCCTGATAACTTAGGCTCGCACTCGTACGTTCCGAATCCTTTCGAAAAAAACGGTATCGTTTATACCTGCGACGGCGGGCACATAGACATTGCTCATGTCAGGGCAAACGCCGACGATACGAGGTACATAGTAAAAAAAACATACGAAGCCTTAATGAAAAAAAAGAAAGATTTTTCATTCAATCTGGCTTTCGAGCAATCGAGACATAAAGTGTATTTTACATACCCCGAAAACTGGGATGACCTGTCGGAACAGGAAAGAGAAAAAACAGCACAAGAACTCTCTCTGGAAATCGGAGCATATATAACCTTCAACGCGACTTTATGGCACGAGTTTATGTCGTGGTTTGGAGTTCGTTTTGCGCTTATTGACCCACAATTCAACTCTGCGTTCTCATGGGAAGATGTTTATTCCAATATGTTAGGCGTGACACTCGCAATTGAAGCGCTCCGGAATCCTGATCAGGGGTATAACGAAGCTATGACGAAAGCAATCGAGAAAGCACTTAAGCAGCTTCGCGTTCAGCCGCGAAAAGACGCGATAAAAATAACCGAGACAATGCGGGGCAAGTGGTTCAAAGGTAACAGAATACCGGCAATGCTCAGGAGAAATACCGATATCGGCACAGACGATGGTTTTATTTCGCCTGTCCTCACCCCCGGCGGCTGTGAAGACGCTCAACCAAAGCCGCTCGCCGCACCGAGTCTCGATAAACTTTCTTCTTACGGATTCACGGTGACGTATAAGATAGTTCCCGTTTACCTGGAGGCGAACCGCGTTCTTAAAATTATTTATCCCGAGGGAAAAGGAAAGTATATCGAACCCCTGAAAGATTATCCCCTGATCATCGATTTTATTAATCGACAAGCGGTGGAAAAGTATAATTATGATATAGGCGCTCCTCCCGACCCGTTGCCGCCCTGAATTCCCGTCCCGCCATAAACGGCTGCACTAAGTACACGGCCGCTTAAAACAGTTGCTGTCATAATTAGCAGGTACGAGTATCTATTTTGATAGCTGGAAATTTTCCTCGCCGAGGAGCTGCTTCATCTTCCTGCAGAATTCAAGGTCGGGATTGACGCTCAGACTCTTATCGGCGGCGGCGAGCACCCTGCCTTTTTCAGTCTGCACGGTGACAATCACCGGGCTTTTACCCTTATGGTGCTGACAGATGCTCTTTATCATTGTCACCTTCTCCTTCGTGACCTTTTCGGCGTCCAGCCGGAGCCGAACTTTCGCGGCCAGTTTTTCCCGAACTTCATCGAGCGCAATCAGTTCCTCGGCAATGATATTTGGGCTTTCCCGCCTGAAATCGGCCTTGCCTTTGACGAAGACTACCGTATCCGGTACCAAAATGTCACTGTATCGACTCAGAACTTCCGGGAACATGACCACTTCAACCTGGCCCTGCAAATCCTCGAGCGTAAAGACGGCCATTTTCGAGCCTGCGTTCCGGCCGGATTTCGTTATATTGTACCTTACCTTGTTGACCATTCCCCCGATAACGATTTGCTTTTCGCCGTTGGCCCGGGCCAGCTCCGATGTGTTTCTGGTCGAATAGATATTTATCATCTCGGCGTGATGGCTGAGCGGATTGCTGGTGACATAAAAACCGAGAACCTCTTTTTCGTATGCCAGCATCTGCGGCTCCGGCCAGGGCGCGACGCTCGGCAGGCGTTTATGGTCCGTTGCGTAATCGTTTTCCTTTGTCATCTGCCCGAAGAAATTCATCTGACCCGCCTGCTTGTCGGCCTGCAGGCCCGCACCGTTCTCCATGGCCCTTTCCAGGCCGGCCATCATCTGCGCCCGGTTTCCGCCGAGGTTGTCGAAGGCGCCGGCTTTAATCAGCGCTTCGAGCACCTGCTTATTGGCGGCCCTGAGATCCACGTTCTCACAGAAATGGAACAGGCTCTGGAACCGCCCCGCCTGTTTACGAGCGGCGATAATCTGCTCGACCGCCTTCTCGCCGACCCCCTTGACCGCGGCCAGGCCGAAACGGATGACGCCTTTCTTTTGTTCTCCGTCCTCGTCCCTTTCGTAAAGAGGAGTAAAATCCACGCCGCTTTCGTTAATATCAGGCGGCATGACCTCGATGCCCATCACGCCGCACTCGTTAATATAATCAACGACCTTGTCGGTGTTGTCCATTTCGTACGTTAACAGAGCCGCCATGAACTCAACCGGCCAGTGGGTCTTCATATATGCGGTCTGATACGCAATAAAAGCGTAGCGGGTCGAGTGACTTTTATTAAAACCGTAACCGGCGAACCGTTCTATCAGCTCAAAAATCTGTTCGGCCTGCTGGCTCTTCAAACCTTTGTCCACGCAGCCGGCGATAAATCGCTCCTTCTCCTTATTGATTATTTTGGCTTTCTTCTTGCTGATGGCCTTGATAAGAGTATATGCCTCCCGCAACGGGATGTCACCGAGCCGGTTACAAATCCGCATCACCTGCTCCTGGTAGATCATAATACCATAGGTCTCATCGAGGACCTCTTTCATAATCGGATGCGGCAGGCTCCACCGGGAGCCGTGTTTGCGGTCGATATAATCGGGAATCAGAATCATCGGCCCCGGACGATAGAGCGCGTTGGCCGCTATCAAATCCTCTATCCGGTCCGGCTTCATTCTCATAAGCAGGTTCTGCATCCCGCCCGATTCGAACTGGAAAACTCCCTTTGTTTTGCCGGCCGAGAAAAGCTCGAAAACCTCCGGGTCGGTAATATCGAGTTTTTCCAGGTCGATTTCTTCGCCGTGAATCTCTGCGACCAAGCGGCAGGCCCTCTCCAGTACGCTGAGTGTTTTGAGGCCGAGAAAATCCATTTTCAACAGACCGACTTTTTCCACCGTCGGGCCGTCGAACTGAGTGACAATATCCTCCGAGCCGGACGCCTGGTATAAGGGCACGAAGTTCGTCAAAGGTTTGTCGGCGATGACCACACCCGCGGCGTGGACCGATGCGTGCCGGGCCAGACCTTCGAGCTTCTTGCCTATATCGATTACTTTTCGGGTCATCTGGTCCTGCTGGTAGGACTGCTTGAGTTCGGGTTCGGTATCGATCGCCTTTTCCAGTGTCATATCGAGCGAGAACGGCACGAGCTTGGCAAGCCTGTCGGCCTCGAACAACGGCACGCCGAGCACCCGGCAAACATCTCGAATCACCGCCCGTGCTTTCATCGTTCCGAAAGTGATTATCTGGGCGACGTGTCCGTATTTTTGCCGGACATAGTCGATGATTTGACCGCGGTGGGCCTGGCAGATATCGATATCGATATCCGGCATCTCGTTACGATGCGGGTCCATAAACCGCTCGAACAGCAAATCGTATCGAATCGGGTCAACATCGCACAGGCCGAGACTGTACCCGACAAGCGTTCCCACGCCGCTGCCGCGGGCGCCGATGGCGATATTGTTTTCGTGTGCGTATTTGCAGAAATCCCAGACAATCAGAAAATAGCTCGCAAAGCCCTTCGACTCTATCACCTTCAGCTCCCTGTCGAGCCTTTCTTTTATTTCGTCGGTGATTTCGCCGTATCGCTCTTTCGTGCCTTCGTAGCAAAGCTTCGTCAGGTATTCCTCGGGCGTGGTTCCAACCGGTGGCTCGAAATGCGGCGCGTGACGCGTTTTCAAATCAAGCTCGACGTTGCACCGCTCGGCAATCGCCAGAGTATTGTCACAGGCCTCGCTCGCCTCGGCGAACAGACGGCGCATCTGGTCCGGGCTTTTGAGATAGACATCCGATGGATAAATCATCCTATCGGGATCGTCGGCCCTTTTGCCGGTACTGATGGCACAAAGGCAGTTATGCGCTTCGTAGTCCTCCTCTTCCAGGAAATGCACATCGTTCGTCGCCACCATGCCGAGGCCCATTTTGTTTGCCAGGTCAATCAAGCCTTCCCGGACGCCCGGTTCGTCCGGCTCGTGATGTTGTATCTCGATGAAGTATCTCTCGGGACCGAAAATTTTCAAATAACTTTCCGCCGCTGCGCGTGCGCCCTTTTCGTCGCCTCTAAGAAGTGACATCGGAACCTCGCCTTTGAGGCAGGCCGAAGTACAGATAAGACCTTCGTTGTGTTCTGCTAAAATTTCCTTGTCGATTCTCGGGCGATAGTAAAATCCCTCGGTGAAGCCGGCGCTCGCCAGCTTCAAGAGATTTTGATAGCCAGCAATGTTTTCCGCCAGGAGGATAAGATGATATGCGGCATCGGATATACTGGTTTTCGTCCGGTCGAAACGGCTGTTAGGGGCGACGTACGCCTCGATGCCGAGGATCGGCCTGATATGCGCTGCTACCGCTTTTGTATAGAACTCGATAGCGCCGAACATATTGCCGTGGTCGGTTACTGCGACCGTTTCCATATCGAGCTTCTTGCACCGCCGCAAAAGCTTATCGTATGATATAGCACCGTCGAGCAGCGAATATTGACTGTGCAAATGAAGATGTGTAAATCCTTTATTCGACATAACTTGCACCATCCTTCATAAGTGTTAAGCTTACATAAGAATGATAGGCGCAACTATTGCTATTGTCAATTGAAATATCTCTATGGAAAAAGTCATTCCGAGCGCAGTCGAGGAATCTATCAAAATTCATCATTTGCAACATTAGATAACAAAAATTAACTGACAAACAAACTCGCCTTTGTTATTATATCCCTTGTGGAAGGTTCCAGAAGAAGCAGCAAAAGATAATCCATCAAAACCAATCGTTTATGGATTGTGAGATTGTGTTTACGAGAGTTTAAGTTATTTACAAAGTGGTTTAGATTTTCGCTTATATTTCATATATAAAAAGGGATTAAATAGAAATGAATAACTTATTTAATTACTTAAACCAAAACTCTGGGGCTATTACTATCATTTTTACTGCTGTAGTAGCACTTTCAACCGTGGTCTATGCTTTACTTACAGCCTACTTAGTCATTGAAACCAAAAAGATACGTGAAGTTCAAACAGAACCACGAATTGAAATGGTTATCGAGCCCCTTGAGGAAGCAATAAACATAATAAGACTCCGTATTAAAAATATTGGATTAGGTCCGGCAATTAATGTGACTTTCAACCCGAAAGTACTTGGTGGGGACGAAGGAGCAAAAAAACTACTTTCTGAGTTCATGGATACAACTTTTTTTAAAAAAGGATTAAACTACTTAGGCCCGAGTCAGAAAGTATACTCAAAATATACTGAAATGACAAAAGATTTTGAGCAAAAGATAAAGTCAATCTTTCAGTTTGAAATTACATATGAAAGCGTTACAAGAAAAAAATACAACGAAAAAGCTTTTATTGATTTATCAGAAATGAAAGGTATGACGCAAATCGGAACTCCTAACCTTTACTCAATAGCTAAAAGCCTTGAAAAAATTCATAACGACATCTATCATATCACAACTGGATTTAAAAAAATAAAAGCTGATATATATACTCGTACCGACAGAGAAAAGGAAAGAGAAATAATGAACAAGCGTATAGAACAATCAAAAGCAAACAGAAAAGATTCTAACTCGTAACATTAGAATACGCTCTATCAGAATTAAAGGTACGCGGTAAATTTTTAACATGCCTTGAATCAGGCCAATAAGGGGGTATCTGAGCAAAAAAACTATAAAATCCTGTAAAAATAATATTTTTATTTGACTTTCTGCCGAAATGTATACATAATATATACATGCGGGTAATAGGATTACCTAATCTGGAGCGCTTTTGGCAAAGCCATCACAAAGCAAGGAAGCCCCTTGAAAAGTGGGTTCAGGCTGTTAAACAGGCAAAGTGGAACAATTGGTCACAACTAAAATCGACTTTCAGAACGGCTGATTTAGTGCCTGTAGGAACAAGAAAGTTTGTTGTTTTTAATATCGGTGGTAACAAATATCGATTAGTAACTATAGTGAATTTTAAAGGACAGATTGTTATTGTTGAAGTTGCTTTAACTCATAGCCAATACAATAAGGGCAAATGGAAGGATTAAATATGGGCCTTGCCACACAAAAAATAAACAATCATACCGGTCGCATTCCTGCCAGCTTTCTTGGCTTACAAAAAAGTTTTTTTGTGCTTCGGCCAATTCATAAAAAAAGTGATTATCAGAAAGCACTTAATGTTGCAACCGAGCTGGCATCACGTGACGATTTGACTTCCGAGCAGGCTGACTATCTTGAAATATTGACGAAAATTATCGCCGATTACGAAGAAAAACATTTAGAGATGTCAAAATACAGTCCTCAAGAGATACTAGAATTCCTTGTGGAAGAGAACCAAATGAGCGGCTCAGACCTGGGACGCATATTAGGCAGCAGAACTTTAGGGCCTGCACTTCTTCGAGGACAGCGCACATTAAGTAAAACACATATCAAAAAACTGGCGGAATATTTCTCGGTCAGCCCCGCTTTGTTTTTTGGTTAAAACAAAGTCTCCGCTTGATCCGTCAGATTTCATTTTTTAGCGTCTTTTCTCGGTCATTTCAGCTTGTTATCAGAGGTTCATACAAACTATCTATACAATCGACTAATCTAATCTCAGATTTACGGCATGAACTACCAGAGTAAGTCGAATTCATGGTATTTTAACAGTTTTGCGAAAAAAAACTAAGCGGCGGTGACTAAAGGACAATTTGCATTAAAAACGGGGATTTTGGTTGCAATACGGCGGTTTTTGGATAAAATATGTAACGAACTAAGGATGGTTCGTTGTTCACCTTTTAGGGGTAAATAGTTCATAGTTCACCCCATGAGATGGCGGCTTTTAGCCTATCTCACGGGGTAAATCGAAAATCAAAGGGAGGGAATCCAGAAACAAATTGATGTCGAATGTCCAATATTTAGCCCGCCAATCCTTCGACTGTTGTTCAGGACAAGTTTATTGGCGGGTTACAAAAGAAACGATTCGACAGATGTAGAGAACTCTCTACAAATCGACCTTTTTTGAAAAAACAAACCCAATGTTAATATGGGTAATATAGCACAAGTTCTTTGAAATAAAAAGGTTATAGCAAAAAACATGTGCTCCGCGAAATCCGTGGTTAAAAAACAAAGCCAATTTCCCAACGATGGGGCCGATATGACAGTCTTTTCGCCTAAATAATTCTCACGCTATCAAAGAAGATTTGTTATCTTACCCAAACGGCTGATGCTATTTGAGATGGAAAATACTTTATGAAGTCTTCGAAGCAAAAACTCATGTCGGTTATTATGCCCGCAAAAGGCGGGTTTTTGTGGATGAATATCCCGGTGCTGGCCCTGCTGGCGGCGAATGTAATTCCCTTAGTGGGAGTCTTGTTCCTTAAGTGGAGCGCATTTTATATCGTGCTGCTGTACTGGGCGGAGAATTTAGCGGTCGGTTTCTACAACGTCCTAAAAATGGCTTTCGCCAAAGTCAGGTATCCAATCGAGCATTTAGGCAAGCTGTTTCTAATCCCGTTCTTTATCGTACACTATGGCGGCTTCACCGCAATTCACGGCTTCTTCATCCTGGCGATATTCAGCAAGGGCGAGCAGGGCCCGCCGATGTCAGGCGAAAGCTGGCCCTGCCTTCTGGTCTTCGTGCAGATGCTGTTTAATATTGTAAAACACATAATGCTGACAATTCCGCCGACGGTAAGGTTAGGCGTCCTCTCGCTTTTCGCCAGTCACGGCGTCTCGTTCGTCTATAACTATATTATCAAGGGCGAATACAAACACGCCAATCCCGGCAAATTGATGGGCCAGCCCTACGCGAGGGTCGTCGTGATGCACATAACAATCTTAGCCGGCGGATTCCTCTCAATGGCTCTTGGTTCGCCGATTGCCCTGCTGCTTGTCCTGATTGTGCTAAAAACCGCAATCGATATAAAATTCCATCTCCGCGAACATAAAAAAAACGCGTAGGAAATCGATTCTAAAAAAAATAGTTGCAGCGGTTTGTAGTTCACATATAATCATATTCGAAAATTGAATAAGCCAGGGGAGCGAACGGCCGGTTACTAATTACGGCCCAAGCTGAGAGTTGACCCTATGAACCTGCTCGGGGTAATGCCCGCGAAGGAAGGCAAAGAAAGGTAAAAGTCAAAAAAATCTGTTTTCGATACCGTTTTTTACTTTTTACCTTCGACTTGTTGAGCACTCCTTTTGCAGGGGTGCTTTTTGTTTTGTAACAGATGCCCCTGGCGCATGCAGAATATTTTTTTAATGGGAAAGGGATAAGGAAATGATAGAAACAGAAATTTCCAGAGCGATCATCGAAGAATATAACAGGAAGCTGACCGGGCATCTTGAGAATGATGTGGTGATTGTCGGCGCCGGGCCGGCCGGTCTGACCGCCGGTTACTACTTGGCCAAAGCCGGGATAAAAACCGCTCTTATCGAAAGAAAGCTTTCGGTAGGCGGCGGCATCTGGGGCGGCGCCGCGGGATTCAATGTGGTTGTCACCCAGGACGACGAGATTCCGAAGGAGTTCGGAATGACCTCGAAAAAACAAAAGGGCCTGTACATATTCGACTCGATAGAGTTCGCAAGCGCTCTTACCTACCAGGCCAAGAAAGCGGGCCTTGAAATATTCAACCTGACAGAAGCCGAAGATGTGATTATCAAAAGCGACGCTGTCGAGGGCGTGGTCGTGAATCATTCGGCCATTACACTCGCCAAACTACACGTGGACCCGTTCTGTATCGCATCGAAGTTCCTTATCGATTCCACGGGCCACCCGGCGGAGGTCGTCCACATGCTTCGAAAGAGAAATCCTGAATTCCTGCCGAAAGGGATACAGGAAGGTTTTATGGACGTCACAAAGGCCGAGGCGGGCGTCGTGGAACAGACCGGGGAAATCTTCCCGGGCCTTTATATCGCAGGCATGGTGGTTTGTGCCGTTTACGGCCTTCCGAGGATGGGGCCGATTTTCGGCGGGATGCTCGAATCAGGCAAAAAAGTTGCGCAGATGATTATCGATAAAATTTAAGGTGCGAATCATTTGGCCGCCGCCTGTTTCCAGGGGCTGCGCTGCGTCGCACGAAGCCCGGAGAAAACCGTCACGACTATCATAATTGCAAATGTCACGGTTGTGAACCAGTACCCCCACGTCGCCGTACGGACGTGTGCCATTTTTACCATAACCGTGCCGATAGCGAAAATCTGTGTGAACATCTTGATTTTGCCGGAGGCGGTAGCGGCGAAGTTGATGCCTTTCGCTTCGGCGATATGCCGCAGCACCGTGACATATGCCTCCCGTGCAATCAGGACGGCCGCCACCGACCAGTGAATGAGAGCCAGCGTGCCGGGGCCGAATCCGAAAAGTGTCGGCTGGCCGATTACTGCAAAGCAAATAAACGCCCCGCAGACCAGGATTTTGTCAACGAGCGGGTCGAGCATCCGGCCGAACTTGCTCGTCACGTTGAGCCGACGGGCGGCGATACCGTCGAAAATATCTGTCAGGCCCGAAATAACGAACAAGACGAAGGCGATATCGAGAAAGAGGGCCTGATTCGCTACATGGGGCGAATAGAGAATCATAACAAGAACAACAAAGGTCAGGACAAGACGACCCAAAGTCAATATGTTCGGAATGAGTTTTAACATGGCCACAAGTTTACTTCTCTTTTTGATACAGTTCAATACTAAATCCACTCGACAATCAGGTCGTAATCTTTTGTTCCAACCACTTTCGTTTTTACGAATCGACCCGGCCCGGCTGAGCATTTATTTATTATACACATACTGTCAATCTCCGGTGACTGGCCGTAAAACCTTCCTTCGACAAGACCATCGTTATCAACCGAATCAACCAGACAAACTAATTCGCTGCCGATACGGCCCCGATTTTTTGCAAAGGCGATTTTTTGCTGGCAGAGCATCAATTCGTCAAGCCTTTGTTTTTTTATCGCTTCGGGAACCTGGTCGTCCAAACCGGCGGCGTCAGTCCCCGCTTCCGGATAGAACCTGAAACAGCCCAGTGCATCGAACTGCGCCCACCCGATAAAATCCAGAAGCTCCTCGAACTGCCGGTCGGTTTCTCCGGGAAAGCCGACAATCATCGTCGTACGCAATACGATATCCGGCATCGCCTCTCGCAGGTTCTCAATCAGTCGTCGAATGCTATCCTTTGTATCAGACCGGCGCATCGATTTGAGAATAGTATCGCTGATGTGCTGGATCGGGATATCCAGATAGGGAACGATTTTCTCACTGTTGGCAATTGTTTCGATAAGTCTTCCATCGATTCCCGCAGGGTATAGATACATCAACCGAATCCACTTTAAGTGGTCTATTTTTTCGATTTGGCTCACAAGGCCCGCCAGATCGCTATCTATTTTCAAATCGCGCCCGTAGAATGTGGTGTCCTGGGCAATAATATTCAATTCGACCACGCCGGCCGAAGCTAATTCCCGGGCCTCGGCGAGCACAAGTTCCGGCGGCTTGCTCCGGAATCGGCCACGGATTGCAGGTATCGTGCAAAAGCTGCATCGATGATTGCAGCCCTCACTGATTCGCAGGTACGCCCAATGGCCCGGAGTGATAAGCAACCTTGTCCGGTCGTCGAGAATCCTGCTTTCGTTTGGATCATGGGATTGTTCAAAAAAGGGAGTCGGCTGGTCCGAGGAAAGAACTTTCCTGATGACTTTTGCGATATCATCCCGCTTATCAAGGCTGATAACAGCATCAATACCGTCGATTTCCTGAAAAATTCTCTGTCCCATCCTCTGCGGCAGACAACCTGCAACAATGACTTTCCTGACCTTTTGTGCCGGATCGGTCTTGCAATCAACCGCCTCCTTTATCACATCAAGCGATTCGGCTTGTGCAGGGGCGATGAAAGCACAGGTATTAATGACTACAACATCGGCATTATAGGACTCAGGAGTTATCAAAAAGCCTGCCTGGGCTATTTCGGCAAGCATTCTCTCGCTGTCAACGGCGTTTTTAGGGCAGCCCAACGAGATAAAACCAACCGTAATACTATGATTCTTTTTCGCCATAGGCACTATTAATAGCAAAAATCCATGTTTTCGTCTAAAAGAAACGCTTTATTTTCTTAATTATTCATCAGCCTCCTTGACGATAAGACATTAGGGGATACAATATTGAACGCTCCGTCTATACTTGGCGGTCACATTCGGCCTCAGATGGGCACACTTAATGGAGCGTGGGTTTTTAGATTGGTCGTGAGATTATGATTGGCAGCAGCCAAAATGCATGCCGAAGCCGATGGCATATTGCAACCGTGGTTTTAATCATTGTTTTATTCTCTGGTGGGTTTATTTCACTATTCGCCCAGACATCCACCGAAGATGAGGCCAGGGAGACGCTCCTAAAATTACAAATCACAGGTGTTCCCGGCCCAAACGTTCCCATGCCCGAAGTATATAAAAAACCACCAGAAATCGTCGAGCAAACTGTCGGCGGTACATCTGAGTGGAAGCTATTTTACTTTTGCAGGTATCATTCCTCCGACGAACTAAAGATAATCATCCACGAACAATTCGCGACCAAGCTTTTTGATAAAAAAGGCAAGGAAACACAAATAGAAAACTATACCGTCAGCAGTAATCCCGCTACCAATCAGCTAATCGTAAGATGCCCGGCCCGCGAAGACGCCCAGGCCGTTCTTGAAACACTCAATCAGGTGGATGTGCCTCCTATACAGGTCAAAATTGACTGCCTGATTTCCGAGATATATGCGGATTTCACATTCGACCGGGAAACCACCATCGCAATTGAAAACTTATTCGGCGAGGATGTCGCATTGAAACCCGGCGGGACGGCCTTCGGTGCCGATGTCCAGCAACTAATAGCAGACGACGAATATCTGCCTGCATTCCCGGGAGCCTCGTTGCGGGAACTCATTCGTGCAAGGATGGGCTTGAAGATAGGGTATTTGAGTACGACCCATGATTTCGCGGCCCTGGTCGATCTGCTCGAATCGAGAGGCTTTTTGAAAATTCTGATGAATCCGACTCTCGAAATTGTCAACGGTAAAACAGCAATCGTTCAATCCACCCAACATGTCCCGCTGCAAAAAGTGACCAAGACCATACCCGGCGCCGGCTCGACCACCGTTGTCCTAACCGAGACGGAATATGTCGATGTCAACGATTCGCTCGAAATTACCCCTCACGTTTATGCCGACGGTTATATCGGACTGGAAACGGACATCATACTCGGCGCCAAAAATACACCCGACGGCGTCAAGCAGGTACCGATTCTGACCAAAAAGCAAATCACCAGCAAAGAAAACCGCATCCGACCCGGCGAGAGTCTTATCATAGGCGGAATAAGAAAAACCGAAAAGTTCGGCGTCGCTCGCGGCGTTCCGTTACTAAAGGACCTGCCCCTTATCGGCTTTCTTTTCTCCGGCGAAGACACCGAGCAGCGTGCAGTTGAAACTGTTTTCATCCTGACTCCGACCATTTCCACGAACGGCAGACCGATTGGAGAAATAATGGCCGAAATCAGAAGAAAACATTCATCGGCACCTTCTGCGAACGGCCTGTCGGAAATAATTACAGACCCCTTCGGAATCAACGCCAGCCAGCATGCACAGGAACAAAAGACCAAGGAGGCCGAACAGGCGCGTCTCGAAGCTAATGTTGTAAAGGCGGATGCCGAAATAGCTGTTATGCAGGCCAACAAAAGAACAGAAAAAGCCGAACAGGAACTACAAAGTACAAAAGACGAATCGGAGAAGATTAAAACCGAAGCAGAAAAAAAGGCGGCAGAAGCCGATGAAAAGACCAAAGCCGCCGACCAAGCCCGGGCCGCTGCCGACAAGGCGACAGCCGATGCCAAACAAGCCAACCAAAATGAAGCAGAGGCCGATGATAAGAACCATCCTGAGAAACCCGCGGCAGTTGAAGCGAGAAAACCGGAAGGAGAAACCGAGACCGAAAAAACCGATGCTAAAGTCGAATCCAAGGCATAACTGTCTATAAAAATAAAATATCCGGCAAAATAGCACCGTTGTGTTCATATAACGTGCAGTCATGAAACAGGCGGGTGCTCGAACTGAAATGGTAACTTTTTTCCTTTCTGGAAGGAAAGTCTATGGACAATTTCGAGAGTAATAATTCTGATGATCAAAACTTCAATGATTCGATTCCACTTGATAACAGCTCCGACACCGGTGAAACAGGCGTTTCACATACGCCCCTCGATTTGGGCGGCAGTAAAGCAGTGGAAATCCCCAAGGTAAACGTGACAAAACAAGCCGTAACAAAACCGACGGAAAATGTTATCTCCACCGAAAGAATTGTAGGTGTAAGAACCTTCTTCACGAAGCTGCATGCGGGCGCCATCAATTTTCTCGATGAGCAAATCACCGAATGGCTGAAGAAAAATCCGGATATTAAAATAAAACGAACAAACGTCACTGTAGGCGAAATACAGGCAAAAAAGACCGAGCCCAATATTTTAATTACCGTCTGGTATTAACAAGCTGCTTCAAAACCGCCGGTTTCCAAACCGGTGCTTCAATCCGGACGAATACCGAAGATTCCGGTTCAGGGGTCGGGTTTTTTCTATATTTCAGCGGAATTAACGCCTTAAATAACGGTGGCAACCTGAAAAACCCGCCCAAATCCATTAAAAATCTTCACATAAAAATTCTTGACATATTTTACATTTTACATTATTTTTCAAGCTTTGCCTGTTTGTGTGGGGCATGATGAGCCTGATTATATAAGTTTTTGGAGATTTTTGTGTCAAAAGAGCTAACTCGGAAATTGATCAACGCTGGGGTGCATTTCGGACACGCGGTGAGCCGATGGAACCCCAAAATGGCTCCGTACATTTTCGCAAAGCGTGGTAACATTCACATTATCAACATAAGAAAAACCCTCGAAGGACTACTCGTTGCCAAACAGCTTCTTGCCGAGGTTGTCTCTTCCGGCAAAGATGTTGTCTTTGTGGGCACCAAACGCCAAGCTCAGAAAGCCGTTGAGGTTATTGCAGAAAAGTGCGGGATGCACTATGTCTCTCAACGCTGGCTTGGCGGCATGCTTACGAATTTCAGAACTGTACGCTCACGGCTTCAAAGATTAGAGCAATTGGAAGCTATGACCGAAGACGGCTCTCTGGACAGCGAGAGCAAAAAGCAGGCATCAAGGCTAAAACGCGAGATGCGGAAGATAAAAGCCAACCTTCAGGGAGTTCGAAATATGTCCCGTTTGCCCGGTGCCGTGGTAGTAATCGATGCAAAAAAAGAATATCTTGCCCTGCGGGAAGCGAAAAAACTCGGGATTGTGACCATAGGACTTCTGGACACTGATTCGGATCCCGACACAGTGGATGTAGCCATTCCCGCCAACGATGATTCCATCAGGGCCGTTGATTTGATCCTTAACGAGTTGTCTGATGCTGTGGCAATAGGTAAAACGATGGTCACTGTTCGCCAGGAACCGGCGCACAAACCCAGACGAGTCCGCTCGAAAAGGCCCGCATTGGCACGTGCAGGCGAAAACAAACCAGAAATTACGGCCGCAGATGAGCAAAGCCCAACGCAAAACACGGAGTCGGTTTCGCAAAGCAATCCGATAGAACAGCAGAATCCCACATAAAAAGGGAAATAGCAAACGAGGTTTTCATTGGTGCCTTTGTCGTTACTTAGCCGGTGGTTTTAACTCCGGTTGGTAAAATATCATGTTCCAAACAGGAATATTTCCTTTAACAATAAAATTAATATGAGAACAGGAGTTTTAAGATGGCGGAAATTTCAGCAGCATTGGTTATGAAACTGCGAAAGATGTCCGGACAGGGAATGATGGACTGCAAAAAGGCGCTTCAGGAAGCCGACGGAGATATAAACGAGGCTATAAATATACTCCGTAAAAAAGGTCTTGCTACTTTAGCCAAACGAGCCGAGCGGGAAACGTCCCAGGGACTGGTCGTATGTAAAAACAGCGCCGATGGAAGGACCGCAACAATGGCCACTCTATGCTGTGAAACGGATTTTGTAGCAAAAAGCGATGACTTTATAGCCGCAGCGCAATCCCTGGCGGACTTCGCCCTGGCCTGTCCGGCCAACGAAGGTATTGAGAATATCCTGGAGACGACCGTTGACGGAAAGAAATATAACGATCTTCTGACCGAGACGGTAAGTAAGACCGGCGAGAAAACGCAGGTCGGAGACTATACAAAATACAAGCTCGAAGGCCCGGGCCTGATAAGCACCTATATTCACTTCAACGGAAAAGTAGGCACAATGGTCCAGATTGACACCTCCGACGACGCAACGGCCTCATCGGATATGCTCAAGCGCACCGCCGGTGACATAGCCATGCACATCACCGCAACCAAGCCTCTGGCACTGAATAAAGACCAGATAGATACTGAGACGATTGAGCGCGAGAAGGCCATCTTCGCCGAGCAGGTAAAAAACAAACCGGAAAATATTATAGAAAAAATAGTAATGGGCAAATTGCAGAAATTCTTTGCTGAGAATTGCCTCTTGCAGCAGCCGTTCGTCAAAGATGACAGTAAAACCGTCGAGCAGGTACTCGCCGAAGCCGCAAAACAATCCGGCGGCAAGGCGAACATAAAAAGATTTGCCCGATTCGATGTCGGATAAAAGGCGTGCCCGGTAAATTATCGAACGAGATTTGATACGCCGGGATACCCGCAAAGCGGGTTCTCCTGACAAAACAGTAAACTAATGGCAGAGAGCAAATATAAACGCGTGCTGTTGAAACTTTCGGGCGAGAGTTTTTGCAGACCGGGGCAATTGGGAATTGACGGCCCTACCCTTGCTTCCATCGCCGAGAGGATAGCGGAAATCTGCAAAATCGGGCCTCAGGTCGCGGTCGTCGTAGGGGCCGGCAATTTCCTGCGAGGTGAAAATTTCTCACAGGTCAGCCAAATACCCAGAAACACAGCAGATTATATGGGAATGCTGGCCACGATTATCAATGCCTGTGCGCTGCAGGAGACACTCGAAAAAATCGGTCAGGAAACAAGAGTCCTCAGCGCAATCGAGGTGCCTGCGTTGTGCGAGAGTTTTATCCGCAGAAGAGCTATTCGGCACCTTGAACGCGGAAGGGTCGCGATATTGGCCGGCGGGACGGGAAATCCTTTTTTCACCACCGACACATGCGCGGCTTTGAGGGCCTCGGAACTCGATGTGGACCTGCTCATAAAAGCGACAAAGGTCGAAGGTGTTTACAGCGACGATCCCAATAAGAATCCGGACGCCAGGTTTTTCGAAGAATTATCCTACGACCAGGTGCTTACCATGAACCTTCGAATAATGGATCATTCGGCGATAAGTCTCTGCCGGGATAATAATATACCGATTATTGTTTTGAATATCTTCGGAAAGGGAAATATAACAAAGGCTCTCTGCGGTCGGCAGGTTGGTACGAAAATAGTTGCTCAGTGAGGTAAATATGCCTACAAAAGAAATTGTATCCGATACCGAATCAAAGATGAAGAAGGCTCTTGATGTTCTGCATGACGAGCTTAAAACAGTCCGCAGCGGCAGAGCTTCCACGGGACTTGTCGAAAATATCAAGGCAGATTTTTACGGGACACCGACACCATTAAAACAAATGGCCACACTGGCAACGCCGCAGGCGGATATGATTGTGATAAAACCTTTCGATCCCAGCTCAACCAGAGAAATAGAAAAGGCGATCAAAAACAGTGACTTGAGTATCGCCCCGATTATCGACGGCAAAATAATCAGACTCAATATCCCGGCTCTAAGCGAGGAAAGAAGAAAACAGCTCGTTCAGCAGGCCAAACAAACCGGCGAGCAGACAAAGGTCGGCATTCGGAACATCAGAAGAGACGTGATCAAGCACCTCGAAAAGCTGCAGAAAGACAAACTTATCACCGAGGATGACCTCGAAAAAGGCAAGAAGCAAGTCGATGATATCACCAAGGAATATTCAGACAAAGTTGACGAATTAATAAAACATAAATCAGACGAAATATTGCTCGATTGAATTATCCTGAACGTCTAAAAGTAAAAGTGCTCGCGGTACGGTAAAAGCACTAAATATTGCCGCTCACAAATTCTTTTTTTGGGGGCCACAGTGATGGAAGCGGAAAAAAGCTCACAGGCCAAACGGCGAAAAAAAACCGGAAGACGAATCCTCATAATCATATCGGTACTGGTTGCCATTCTGATTGTATTCGTATTTCTCCTTGTGCCCGCGTTTATCTCATCCGAGAAAGGCAGGCAGATAATCCTGTCGAAAATCAATCAATCGATAGACGGCAGAACCGATTTCGCCGACCTGTCGATGGGCTGGTTCAAAGGAATCAGAATTGCGGACCTGAGCTTCGATGACACCGCCGGTCTATTCTCACTGAAAGTCAAACAAATCGCCACGGAGCCGCACTACGGCGCACTACTAACAGGCAACCTGACCTTCGGCCAAACCACCATCGACCAGCCGAGGGTACGGATAAATCTCAAAGAAAAACCGCCTACGAAAATCACTCCCGCAGCGGCACCTAAATCCGCTCCGAAGGAAGCGGCGGGAATTACACTTGTCACCGATATCACAGTCAACGACGGCAACGTAAAAGTCACCGACACAGACAATAAAACCGTCGAGCTGGCACAGATAAACTCCAACATCAACTTAAAACCGCCGGGAAAGCAATCCAGTTTCGATCTAAACATGATTGTGGCAGCCAACGACAAGCAATCGAAAGTTCAGGCGGACGGTCGAATCACTCCGGCCAAGACAAAAGAAAAATCCGGCTGGACCTTAAAAGCCTCCGACGCCGATATTTCTGTCAAGGTCAACGATTTAGACATCGAATCGCTCGGACCGTTTTTTGCCCTGGCTGGAGTCGATATCGAAGCCAAAGGGAACATTTCGGTCGATGTGAAAAGCCGGTTAGTAAACAACCAAATTGAAAATCTCACAGGGATAGTCAGGGGGAGGAACCTGGATATCACCGCACCCGGCTTGAAAGGAGACCGCATAACAAGCTCTGTTCTCGATGCCGATATCAAATCAACCGGCAACGAGCAAATGATAAACATCGACAATCTGAATCTTAAAACCGACTGGGCGGAAATCTCTGCCACCGGCAGCCTGCCGACAACGTTAAAATCTTTAGACAGTTTTCTCAGTGGCGAAGCCGATTACGATTTGAACGGCACTTTTACCTGCAACATAGCATCGCTGGCCTCACAAATGCCCGCAACCATCGGACTAAAGGAAGGAACAACAATATCATCCGGCCTGATTAAAGGTGACATACAAACTCTCGGCACAGCCGGTAAAAAGCAAATCCAGGCACAGGCCGAACTGACCGACTTGAAAGGCATGGTCGAAGGAAAGCAAATCGCCCTGTCCCAGCCTCTCAGGGCACAGGCACAAATCTCACCTGAAAAGACCGGAATAAATATAGACAAGTTACAGGTAACCGCACCGTTCGCAAATATAGATTGTTCCGGCAATACGGAATCATTGAAATACAGCGCCAACGCCAACCTTGCGCAACTACAGTCCGAGCTGGGACAGTTTATCGATATTGGCCCATACCGGATGGCCGGTGGACTTGCAAGCCAGGGGACAGTTTCGATCAATGAAAAACAGATTGCCGCGGCCGGTTCGGCGGCTATTGAGAATCTGCAAATCAGCTCACAGGAAAAAGGCAGTGCTTCCGAGCCGAAAGCAGATATAAAGTTCGCATTAGATATAGACAGAGATAATAACATTCTCAACGTAGGTTCCATCGAAGCGGTTGCCGACTTCGGACGCCTTAATGTGGAAAAGGCGGTCATACCCTTGAAGAAAGACTCAGCTACTGCCCTCAACGCAACGATTCAGGCAAGCAATGTCGATTTGGCAAAGTTACGTCCGTTTGCAGTTATGTTCCTATCTTTACCGAAAGAAATAGAACTGGCCGGGATAGCCGATTCACAAATATCCGTCAAAGGCGAAAAGCAGATTTACGCAATTACAACCGATCCGACAAGAATCAAAAACCTGAAATTCGCTTACCCGGGGAAAAAACCCCTCGACCAAAACGATGTCTCGCTGGTTTTAGAGGCCGAGGTTAACACGGAAGAAGAAACATTCGACATCAAAAAAGTGGAACTGGAAAATCAGCTAATAAAGATACCCCAGGGCCGAGTCAGCCAAAAAAGGATAGACGGCAAAACAAAATTGACCGGGCAATTCGACTGTGAATATGACTGGTCGGCAATCAATACCATTGCCGGGCCGTACATGCCAGAGGGCCTGGAACTGCAGGGAAAAAGAAAAGACACGATTAATTTCACCAGCGAATATCCCACCGACCAAACGGACCAGCTCCTGTCGAATCTCAGCGCCAAGGCCGGATTGGGTTTCGAGAAGGCCGGCTACATGGGTTTGAATTTCGGTCCCACGGATGTGAACATTGTGGTCCAGAACGGGCTGCTGAAAATCATCCCCTTTTCAACAATCGTAAATGAAGGCTTGTTCAATTTCGCCGCCCAGGCGGATTTCAAACAGCAACCGGCGCTTTTCACGACCGACCAGCCGATGCAGATAATAAAAGACATTAAAATCAACGACCAGACAACCGGAAAGCTTCTGAAATATCTCAATCCTATCTTTGCCAACTCCGCCAACGTCAGCGGCATAGCGAATCTTAACTGCGAAAAACTCAGCATACCCCTAAGCGAAGCGGCTAAAAACAAGGCCGAAATCGTCGGCACGGTTTCAATAAGCAGACTGAATTTACAGACATCCGATTTTCTCGGGCAGATTCTTTCAATAGTCGGCGGCGGCGTTCGAGGAACGATTATAACAATCCATCCCACCAGATTTGTTTTGCGCGACGGCTACCTCAGATATGACAATATGCAAATGGACGTCGGCGATAATCCGGTAAACTTCGAGGGTGTCATCGGCCTGGACAAAAGCCTGGATATGAAAGTGACATTACCCTACACAACCGAAGGCAGAACCATAAGAATCGGAAGTACAAGCGCCAGAAGAGTTACGCTGCCAATAACAGGTACCGTTGATAATCCAAAGCTCGACGTTGGCAAACTGTTGGAAAACCAGCTCAAGCAGGAATTAGAGGAGCAGTTGCGAAGGGGCATAGAAAATATTCTCAACAAATAAGAGTTTTACAAAAAATTATATTTTTAATTCCCACCCAACTTAAAATGAAAACAAGGAGTAAAACAATGCTATCGATTCTGTTCACTTTGCTGTTGAATTTTAACTGCACTTTTTTAGCGAGTTCTCCCAGCCAGGCAATTCCGATCGAGCAATGGACTAAACAAGTCGGCGCCAGGACAATGCCGGAGAAAACAGAAGTTTATAACGTTGCCGATTACGGAGCCGTCGGAGACGGCAAAACACTCGATACAAAAGCGATACAGGCCGCCATCGATGCCTGTGCCTCTAAAGGCGGCGGAATTGTGACATTCAATCCCGGCGATTATCTTACCGGTTCGATTTTTATCAAAGAAGGTGTCAACCTTCGAATCGACAAAGGCGTGACAATTCTGGGCAGTCAGGACATAGCGGATTACCCGGAGATCGATACTCGCGCCGCCGGAATAGAACTGAAATGGCCGGCGGCTCTGATTAACGTAATCGACCAGAATAATGTTGCAATTACCGGAGACGGAATCGTTAACGCACAGGGAAAACCGTTCTGGGACAAGTACTGGATGATGCGAAAACAGGACTACGAGCCGAAGGGACTTCGCTGGATTGTGGATTACGACTGCAAGCGACCCCGTACGGTTTTGGTGCAAAACTGCACCAATGTCACCATAAAGGGTGTAACCTTTCAACGGGCCGGCTTCTGGACCATACATATCCTTTACTCGAAATACGTCACCGTTGACGGCGTCGTGATACAGAACAATCTCGGCGGCAGCGGACCGAGCACCGACGGCGTCGATATCGATTCTTCGCGGTTTGTCCTTGTCGAGAACTGCGATATCGATTGCAACGACGACAATTTCTGTCTGAAAGCCGGCCGGGACTGGGACGGCCTCAGGGTAAACCGCCCCACCGAATACGTCGTGATTCGAAACTGTATCGCACGCAGAGGTGACGGCCTTGTCACATTCGGCAGCGAAACATCAGGCAGCATCAGACACATACTGGCACAAAATCTCAAAGCGAGGGGAACCGATAACGGCCTGCGATTCAAATCGGCCAGAACAAGGGGCGGGACCGTCGAGGATATATATCTTCAGGATATGGAAATGGACGGCGTCGTCACGGTCATAAGAGTCTCGATGAACTGGAATCCGAGTTACAGCTACTCATCCCTGCCGGAAGGCTACGACCCTGAAAGCATTCCGGAACACTGGAAAACCATGCTCAGGCGAGTCGAACCTCCCGAGCGGGGCATTCCCGAATTCAGGGACGTGCATATATCACGAATCAAGGCCACCGGAGCAAAAAAGGCCGTCTCTGCCGCGGGGACCGAAGAATCCATCGTGAAAAGATTTTATTTCGATGACGTCGAAATCGAAGCCGAATCCGCCGGACAAATCTCATACGCACAAGGCTGGAAATTCAAAAACGTCTCAATAAAAACCAAAGATGAAAGTGAAATAGATATCGATAACTCCAGTGACATGGACCTTTAACAGGAATAAATAACCGAAAGGAAAAAACATGAACGCTAAAAAAGACCGCAGGACATTCATAAAACAGGTCGCTGCAATCGGTTCCGGCTTTGTTCTTGCCGGCGGCAATGTGTCGGCGAGCGCTCAGGAGCCGGAATCCGATATTTTCGAGGTGTTCAAGAAACGTCGTTCGGTCCGCAAGTTCAAATCGACACCGGTACCCGATGAGCATATAACAAAGATTCTGGAAGCCGCACGTTACGCCCCCACGCCGCGTAACCGACAGGACTGGAAGTTCATAGTAGTCAAAGACAAAACGAAAATCGACGAACTGAAGGACCAATGCATAAAAATGGCCGGAGACAATTCGAAGCAGTACTACACAGACTATCTATCCGCACCGGTGTATATTGTAATACTCGCCGGGGCAAAGACGAGAAGTCCGGAAAACGAACTCCTTTCCGGCGCTGTTGCCGCCGGAAACATCTTCCTTGCCGCACGTGCTTTGGGATACGGCAGCGTCTTCTGCAGGAACTCCGTACCGGAGGAAATCGCACGCAAG
>Ga0315552_1000181_pt1 | contig 40942 bp, 32 predicted proteins | sample SalMarSW160170MG_2_FD_203102 | JGI IMG/M metagenome (GOLD analysis project Ga0315552, IMG submission 203102) | Salt marsh sediment microbial communities from the Plum Island Ecosystem LTER, Massachusetts, United States - Salt Marsh Sediment SW1601-70 ...
CTGTAACGTGGGATGAATGGCTGCATTTTGCAGGCACATACGACAAAGCGTCCGGCAAGGCGGCATTGTGTATCAACGGGGAATTAGTTTCTGAGGTTGACGTTGCAAGCCCTGCGGATATAGCCGGGGATTGGGGAATGGGTGCTCGCGTTGGATACAATATTGATAACGCAAGACCTTTTACGGGGCTTATGGACGAGTTCCGCATGTACACGAGGGCGCTGTCGCAGGATGAGATTCTGGAAATTATGCAAGGTATGTGATTTCCGTTTGACTTCAACGATGACTATGCTGTCCTGGCGAATATGTGGCTTGAGAAGCGACTGTGGCCGGAGTAAGCTGTAATCAGCTTATGCAAGGCTGGGTAGTTAGCCAATGATTTTGTATCAGTACGGGGACTGTCCTGAGTGATTTGGTATAGGCCCCTTTTAAGTGATTATTGGTTATTTTGGATATTGCACCGCTCCACGAAGAATGAATGGACAATTTTACTTGAGGTTTTCGAAAAAGGATGAATCCCATCCGTTGCCCGCAGTCCCGAAAGGGACGCCTTGCGGCGGATGACTTGCGGCAAAGACGGAACAGGGTGAAGGAGGATTATTATGCCTAAAAGATTGATTTATTTGATTCCTTTTGTTTTAATGCTGGGCCCGGTCGGTTTGGCCATTGGCACTGAGGGCCTGAAAGGTGAGTATTATCATAGGACTACTTCAGCGCATGAATGGCAGGATCTCGTGTTGACCCGCATAGATCCGACGGTAAACTTTGACTGGGGTACTGGCTCGCCGGATCCGTCCATCGCTGGCGACTTCGCGGTGCGGTGGACAGGCATGATTGAAGCGCCGAACTCCGAGACCTACACTTTCCACACCAACGCAGACGCCGGTGTTCGGTTGTGGGTGAATAACGAGCTGATTATTGACACCTGGAGCGATTGGGTAAAATGGCAGGCGAATTGGAACGCCTTCACGGGGTGCCGTTACGATTGCAGCGGCGACATTACCCTGACAGGCGGGCAACAATACGAGATTATATTGGAGTACGGATACGGCGGTAATGCCAAGTGTGAACTGTCCTGGTCAACTCCAACACTGACCCGGGAAGTCATCCCGAGCCGGTATCTGTCAGTGGAGAGGCCGCACTCCCGTAATCCAGACCCGGCTGATGGGGCCATACTTCGAGTTTCATTGGTGACCCTTGTCTGGACGCCTGGAGATTACACGGCTTCGCACGATGTGTACTTAGGCGAGAATTTTGACGATGTAGATGCCGGCGCTGCCGATACGTTCCGTGGCAACCAGGTCTCGGCGTCTTTTACTATTGGCCTTCCTGGAGTTCCTTATCCGGATGGTCTTGTTCCGGGCACAACGTATTACTGGCGAATCGACGAGGTCAATGACCTGCACCCGAATAGTCCGTGGAAGGGTCCTGTCTGGAGCTTTGCGATTGCCCCAAGGGCCGCCTATAACCCCAACCCGGCTGATGGTGCCGAGTTTGTAAACCCGAATGCGGAGCTTAGCTGGACAAAAGGTTTCGGTGCGATGTTGCACTATGTGTACTTCGGCGATAATTTTGACGATGTCAACAATGCCGCCGGAGGACTTCCTCAGGGAGCTACGACCTATACTCCCGGCACACTTAAATTGGCTAAGACTTACTACTGGCGGGTCGATGAGTTTGATGGCTTGGCCACGCATAAAGGTGATGTCTGGAGCTTAACTACTCAGGGCGCCGTTTTGAGCCTGAAGCCGTCTAACGGCGCTGTGGATGTAAAGCAGACACAGATTTTTAGCTGGTCGCCGGGCGATTATGCAGCTTCGCATCAGGTCTATTTCGGCACAGATAAAGAGGCCGTACGCAATGCCAATACGAGTTCGCCAGAGTATAAAGGTACCAGAAACCTTGGTTCTGAGAGCTACGACCCCGGAAAACTTGAATGGGATGTCACTTATTATTGGCGTATTGACGAGGTCAATAACGCCAATCCGGACAGTCCGTGGGTAGGCCCTGTCTGGAGCTTTACGACGGCCAACTTCCTTGTCATAGACGACTTTGAGGACTACGACATTGGCAACAATGAAATATGGTGGGCATGGAAAGATGGGCTTGGCTATGCTGCGCATGGTAATGAACCGGCCTATCCCGGTAATGGAACCGGCTCGGCTGTAGGTGACGAAAACACCGGTTCTTATTGTGAGGAAACTATCGTTCACGGAGGCAGCCAATCGATGCCTTTATTCTATGACAACAGCATCCTCAGGTATTCAGAGGCGGAGAAGACGCTGACTTATCCGCGTGACTGGACAGAGAATGGTGTGACCACATTAACAATTTGGTTCAGAGGCAATTCAGCTAACTCTGCTGAGACGTTGTATGTTGCCCTCAATGGCAGTGCGGTGGTCAATCACGATAATCCGAATGCGGCCCAGATAGAAAAATGGACCGAATGGAATATTGACCTGCAGGCATTCGCAGACCAGGGTGTGAACTTAGCCAATGTCAATACGATTGCCCTTGGATTAGGCAATAAGAAAAATCCGCAAGCTGGTGGTTCAGGTACGATGTACTTCGATGATATTTGTCTGTATCGTCCAGCGCCATAACCAGAACTATTGGTTAATCGTTTGCGGTGACGGACGATGTCAAACAGATTCGTGTCAATTTGGGGCTTATATCGAACGATTTGGTATAGGCCCCTTTGTTTTGGGCGATATAGACAATCATGGTACCGAGGCTTAAACCTGCAACATGTAAATAGTCGAATAAACGCAATATGCTTCCTTTAAAGCCAATCACCAACAGGTATTTGGTCCACCGCATGTCGCAATAACGGACACCTATGAAGAGCTTAAAATCAAATACTAAAATCTCTGTTGCCACAAAAATTTTCTTTGAGGCATCCTCGTTACGACTTATCAACCAACGTGCCCTGGTTACAACCAGTCCCCAACCGGCACCGGTCATTGAATCCAGTGCTAAATTTTCCCTTTTTCATGAGTCACTGATAGTCCAGGGTTTACGAATCGGACATTTTTTCGTATTGGCAGATAACGGGTTGTGGGGTTGTAGTTAGGTTGTATAGGTTGACTCGCGAAAATGGGGCCATTTTTGAAGTGCTTGGGGCGCGGTCCAGTGCGCTTCTGGTTGGTTAATGGAATCGCCCCAAGAAGTTGTGGCAAATTTTGTAATAACAAAGGGCTGAGTGTTGCGGGTTTTCTAAGGCAGACTGAGGACTGGCTGGAATGGGATATTTTCAAGCTTTTCGCTCTGTTTTGTCAATTCTTTTGGCACCATGGGTACGGAGAGAACAACCGCTGGCAAGGCAATATGTTACCTCTTTACCTCGGATCTGCGGACACTCAGAGACAAGCTCATCAAGATAGGAGCCAAAGTGGTCAGCCATTCCTGTTACGTGATATTTCAGATGGCGGAAGTGGCTGTGCCGCAGACGCTCTTACGGGAAATCTTTGCCTGAATCCGGCGGTTGCGTTTTTTGACAATACCTGCGAGGCCGGGATGATGTGTGGAACTCCTGAAAACCGGGTTCTGGAATGGAGGGCAAGGGTCGCGGTGTGCCAAAATAGTGGGAAAAAGTTGATTCTTCACACAAATACCACGCTTTTTTTGTGTTTAATGCGGCATGGTGTGCTGAATCTGCCGGAAAGTCGTTGAAATTGCGATATAGTTTTGGTATTATAGGACTTGAATTGTATAGGAGCGTTTCAAAGACAGGGTCAAAGTGTGCAGGAGCACCGTTTATGAAGTTTAAAGGGAAATCCAGAATAAAGGTTCTTTTGGAGTGAGCAGAAAGATTAATCCGCACATTCGTTATAGAAATCGCTTAGCTGTCTTGGTATTTGTCGCAGCGATAGCATGGGGAGCGGCTGCATCAGCCGATGTAAACGTCACGCTGGATCCGGCTGTGCAATACCAGACGATCTTGAGCTGGGGCGCCGCCTCATGGAGTCCGCTCTGGGTTTCGCAATCGCTGCGGGAGGCTCTCATCCGCGAGGCCGTCAACGAGCTGGGCCTTACGCGGCTGCGTCTGGAGCTTCCATCCGGCAACCGCAGCGATACGACAGCGTGGGAGCAGCAGAACGACGATTGGGACCCTATGAATATCAACTGGCCAGCTTTCAATACGGCCGATGTGGACGAACACATCACACAGATAGTGCTTCCCTTCAAGCAGGCTGTCGAAGCCAATGGCGATCCATTCAATATTTATGTCAGCCCGTCATTGTTCGATGGCGGCAGCAGCGGTGCCGCACCGGCATGGCTACTGAATAACCCCGGCGAATACGCCGAGTTTGCCCTTGCCTTTTTGTTGAATCTCAAGAATGTACACGGTATAGAGGCCGACTTCTATTGCATCCTGAACGAGGCGGGCAACAACAACCCGTTCAATGCTTCGGTCGTGGCTGAGATGATAAAAACGCTGGGGCCCGCACTTGAGGCCGCCGGTCTTTCCACCAGGATACAGTTTCCCGAATCCGTTAATGCCCAGGCCGCCTGGAACAACTACATCCAGTATGTCACGGGCGATGACGACGTGTGGCCGTACGTTGGTTGTCTAAGCTACCACCTTTATGGAACAAACGACCCCTACAGGAGCTACATACGCGACTTGGGTGTATCGTTGGACCTGCCCACTGCCCAAACCGAGTATATGAATTTGAATATGAATTACCTCTATGACGACCTGATCCTCGGCGGGGTCTCCTTTTGGGAGATTTATGGGCTGGGGCAGTGTTTCGAGTGGAACCCCAATAACACGTCGTTCAATCGAATAGGCCGGTACTGGAATTTTCGACAGGTAATGCACTACGTGCGTCCTGGCACCGTCCGGATTGAGGCAAACAGTGATGACTCCAATCTGCGCGTTCTGGCCTTCGCATCCAACGAGAGGATAACGGTGGTTCTGATCAATGGCGCCGGCTCGCGTACCGCAAATATCCACAACCTGCCAGTCGGGATGTACGGTGTCTGTCAATCTGTTGGCGGCGGTGTTTATCAGGAGCTTGGTTTGCAGGGGGCTATGGCCGCACGGGGCGCAGGTGATGTTGGTAGTCTGACGGTCGATGTACCTTCGAGTACCATGATGACCATCTATTCCCATCCCGGAGCGAATCTGCCGCCCACCGTGACCGACTTCAAGGCCAGCCCGGACTATCTGACTCAATCGGGGCCGGGCCGCACTGTACCCTCGACGACCACCTTATCGGCCTCAGCTACTGACCCGGAGCTCGATCTGATATCGTACACGTGGTCCGTCACAAGCCAGCCGGACGGTGCGAATGCATCGCTGACCACCCCTAACTCCGCGATGACCTTTGCGACTGGCCTGACCGTGGCGGGCGAATACGTTTTTACCGTGGCCGCCGGTGACGGTCTGAATACAGTCACTCGTGACGTCGCGCTCAACGTATATGCGGACAATCAGCCGCCTTTCGTCCTCGACATCCACAACCGCCTGCCGGTGATGATAACGCTGCCGGCCAGTAGTACTCAGTTGCGTTGCGCCGGGCTCGATCTGGAGGGCGACCCGCTTTCCTACCGCTGGACGCTGGCCAGCCAACCCCTCGGGGCTTCCGCGTCGCTTGCCGGCCCCACAACAACAAACTGCCATGTGACGGGCATGACGGTTGCGGGGGACTATGTCTTTGGGCTTGAAGTGAGCGACCCAACGCATACCGTGCTGGAGAATTTGACCGTGACCGTCTATCCGCCGAATCCCTCGGCGCCGACGATATCAAGTGCGACAGCCTCACCGGCGATGATCACGCTTGGCGCCGACGGTACCCGACTGCTGGCGACCACCCGCGATGCAGACGGCGATCCCATCAGCCACTGGTGGTCGGTCAAGAGCAAACCGGCCGGCGCATCGCCGGCGTTTTCGGCTCAAGGCTCACCGAGCACGGACGTCACGGGGCTGACGGCGGCCGGTGTGTATGTTTTCACACTCAGTGCGGTTGATCGGACCCGGTTCACAAAGCGGGATGTCACTGTGACCGTTTTGGACCGCGGGGGAAGGTAACCAAGAAAATATAATTCCTAATCTTATAGTGTTCATTGGGGCTACCTGGAAATCTTTTGCGCAGGCAGGTCACAGCCGCTCAGATGAAGAATCAGTTGTGTTACTATTTTCTTGCTGTCCATGACGAAAGTTATTTTTATATCCGCCTCCCTTATAAAGAATTCTGTTTCAGATTCAGGGAGGATTTCCAGTTTGTCCCGATCATTTTGCTGAAAGAACAGCATATTACCTTTTCTGGTGATAATAAAAATCACATTTGGATTAAGCTGGTATTTGCCAACGTAGTCATTGTAATTTCTATATATTTTATCAGTCGCTTGTTTTTGTGGCAATTTGTATTCTTCTCCGAGTGCGATTGCAGCCAAATCCATACTTAGGCGCCGACTCACGAAAATGGGGCTATTTTAGTGGTGTCTTGTTACTGTTCTACGGCTTCTATCTGTGGCAGCTTTTCGAGGGTGTAATAGATCTTGCCTGCACCATGGGGATTAGTCATTCTCAGAGTGCTGCCGGCTTGGATATAGCCCTATTCCGGAGTGAATATGGGGGGCTTACAAACTGAGCGTCAACCCAGGCAGTTCGCCTTGCCAGCCAATCCTTGAGATGGTCTATCTCTCCTTGAAAACCGCCAAAACGAGGCGCGGCATTGCGCCATCTATTAAAGTTCCGGACCTGTGCCTCCTTCAACTCATTGGCCATCGAGTCTATGAGGGCGTTGATACTTTCGGTGCTAAAGTGTCCTCGCCTCAATTCAAACCACCGATCGATATACTTCTGCCAGAAATCAGGATCCTCAAAAAGTCGATCCCACCAGATGTAATTCAGATAATCGGTCCCATCTCCGGTCCCGTGCCAACTCTCTGGATTATTGTCGCGACCATCGGTAGAATCGAGTGAACGATCAAAGTCCCAGAGTGGTCCCATTTCGAGTTTGCCGTTACGGGTTTTATACAGGTGCGTACTTAGACGAAGGGCGTCCACATTCATAGCAAGCATATTTAGCAGGTTGTGGTCTATGAAGGAAGCTACATTGATGAATCGGGCATAACCAATCTGGGGGTCCGTAAAACTTGTCCCGTAGAGAGCATCTTCAAAATCGTCGAGATAGCCTCTGATCCATGCTGACTGTGCCGCAGTGATTTCAACCTCTTTGGGGTCCACGTAACACAGTGTCCCATCACCATATGTTGGGTTTCCTCTGGAAGTACGAAAGCCTGAGTCACCTGAGTCAGGCCTGTCGATTTTCAGCATGTACCCACCGGTTATCCTTGGCTCGGTACTGTCCCATGGCTCGAGCTTTTCCACATTAACGCGTTCATCGCCTCGCTTGATCTTCTCCATGAATATATAGATCCCGACATAATCATCCGATGATACCTTACCGCTACCTGTGTTAAGGTACATCTCGACAAATCGGGTGCGAACCGCATACCTTCCGATCTGATTACTCAATTCAAACATGAAGGCATTATTAATGAGGGCACGATCAAAGTTGTAAGGAGCATATAATATCCAATCGGATTCGGCAGGTAAGCCGAAAATTGAAACATCTTTATCCTGATCATCTTCATCCCATACTTCGAAACCGTACGAATGCTTGGGTGCCCCCGCCGTACTTCTGCCACGAGTCTTGATCCCAACCCGCCCGGCAAAATCAGCCGGATCGGTAATGTGCGCGCGACCATCTACACCAGTATCAATGAAAACAGAAAAGACCCTTTTATAAACTCCATAGATTATACTCTGGCGATTCGTATCAACTATGACAATCGGCAGGTCGGAACTGAAGCTCTGAACATCATTAGCCAACGCGATGTAAGTATGGCTGACCACAGGGCTTGGTGCCTTTCCAGTCTCATATGCGCGGGCCTGTACCTCGACTGTATTGCTGATTGAGACAGGACCGGCATATCGTCTTGATTTTTCAGTTGGTTTGGAACCGTCAAGCGTATAGCGTATTTGGGCACCGGCAGCAGGACCAGTTATTCCCAGGGAGAAAGAATTTGTAAACGTACCCCCCGGATAGGAAAACTGCGGACTCTCAGAAATGCCGGAGTAACCTTGCGTATTAGCATTACCTGGCGTGGGATTAGTGAAAAACTGCTTCTCATTCGCATAGAAACCGTAGGATATATCCTTCTCCTGCGGTGGATAACCATACTTGTCTCTATCGTACATATACTCTCTAAATTCGTGCGCTATCTGCCCATTCGCATTAACCAGAGCCAGATATTCCCCCTCTCCATCCAGTTTGAAGTTAGTGTGATAACGGCCGTAATCATCCTGATATGGAAAATTTTCAGGGTGATCAACCTCTTCAATACCCGATGCATAGACAACCAAGTAGCTATCGGGCTCCAGAGACACATCGGGAAAAGGCCACTTGGTCAATTCACTATCTTCATCCGTCAGGTTCCAACCTTTCAGATTTATCGATTCCTGTCCGGTGTTATAAATCTCAATCCAGTCCGAAAAGACTTCTTTACCTTCGACATTAGTTAGATATGTACCTTCGTTGATCGCCATTATCTCGTTAATCAGTAGAGCAGAGTCCGGAAGTTGAGCATACGTCCCACCATTGGTAACTATCCGGCTTTTATGAATTTGGACCATCTTACTTGGGGGTCTGATCCAGTTATCTATAATATTAAACTCCACTGTATGAATCCCCGGGATAAGGTTTTTCATTAAGTCGCCACTGTCTTGCCAGGTTCCACCATCCAACCGCCACTGTGCGCCATCAGCAACGGCTTCCAGCGGAGACATAATTACCCGAAGGGAACCGGTCCAGTCCTCTCGCCAGCTCTCTGCTAACAGGGCAAAATCAACCAGATTGACACCATCATTACCCGCCAGATCGGCACATCCAAGGGGGTAATCCGAGCAGCCTGGAGGGTCCAACCATTGCTCGAAAAAAGCCATCAAGTCAGAAAAATTGACTTTGCAGTCCCCAGATAAATCACTTAGCGGACATTCCGGCTCAACAACCATAATGGTTATGAAATCATTGCCCTCTTGACCACGTTCATCCCAGACCTGAAGCTGTAGTTCATAGACACCCGGCTCAGGAAATAAGACCTCAGCATTTCGTTCTGTATGGGTACCCATAAAATCGGCGCTCGATTGGCCCAGAGATGACCAGAGAATTGTTAAATAATCTGGATTGGTCTGGCTTATGTTACATGGGTCATCATCATAAATAGTAGGATATAACGGTACGATAGTGTTTCCAACACCTTTCCAGGTGATTGTCTGATCATCACCAGCATCAACTTCGGGAGGCAATCCGCCAGCCGGGCTTCCCAATAGTTCAACTTCGGCAATCTGCATACTATTCACAGATCCACCTACCGGGCCTCGAATGGCCGTGAATAAGAGTTGATAGTGAACGTACGCCGTTTTATTGTGGAACGTAATCGGGGTTGTGTTCTTGGTAAACCGCGGCCACGCCGTCCCTTGCATGAAATCGACGATATTGCCACTGGCAATCAACGTATACGGCCCATTTATGCTCTCATTAGAACCAGAAAGTTCAAATGCAATCGGATCACGACCCGGAACGTCATTCGCTGTTGTGAAAGTCAAGCCAGTGACGATACTACCACCGATAGATGTTGTAACCTGAAAACCAGTGGGACCCACATCGGGATTAAAATCTCCTTTGAAATGCAGATATTTCGTCCTCGTGTCATCATCGATTGCCAAGGGAGGTGCTTCATTGGCAGGCCAATCGCCATCGTTTGGAACACCCCGGACAGTATCACCCGGTGCGGTAATGTCGGCTTGTGCCGTTATTTGCCCCAACAGTAGAACAGCCACTAATAAAAAACAAACTCTTTCTATTCAATCACCCACTTCTAAAGTCCTACCTATTGTTTCAATTATACAGCCCATAAATCTCCAAATAGAGCTACGATCTGAGATATCCCAGTTACACTTACTCAGCAACGCAAAAGAGCCTTACTTTAACATAATACCAAATCCTTCCTGAAAATGTAAGCTTTTTCAAGCTGCGTCTGTAAGAAAAGACCTTCTAACAAATAGTTCGAGTGTCGTAAAAAACTTTATTTGTTAGACCAACAAACGGATCTTGTATTTCCTGCTATCCTGTGCGTCTCTTTTTTATGGTGTTGCAGCGAATTCGCAAACGACCTAAAGAAACTGGGATTTTGAGTTGAAAAATGGGTCTGGATATTATCTGGAGGGGTTAATAGCGGGGGCGCGTTTCGAACATACGACCTTCTGAAGCAGCGGTGGAGGAAAAACTTTTGGCAGATGGAAAGGTGTAGAATTCACACCTTTTCTGAAACTTTTGATGTTGGTAATTGCGGCGACATGATTCAGCATCAAGATTTCAAAATTTCTTGCCTTTTTATTTTTCTTTGTGCTTTTGCCACTCTGCCGGTCGCTATCTACATTTGCCGGAAGGCATCCTGTGGACTGTGGACTGGCTTCCGTATTCTGTTTTCTGGCTTCTGTGCTGCGGCGGGGCGCCTTTGCCCAGACGAGCTGATTTCTCCGTAAGGAGTCCCAAGGACTGTCTTCCGTTCCCTACCGGATGGGCTTTAATTGTCAGGGCTGAAACTCTGCTCTGCTGACCTCATTATCCCGTGCAGTTACTTCCATCGAAGTTGTTAGAGATCTTCTTTTGTGCGAATGAACTTAACGGTCCCGTCGTTTAAGAGAACACAGCCACCCTTTGGATCATGGTTATCGAAGGTGAACAATTCAGGTCCGCTGTGCTAATTCCAACCGGCAGGCACTTCTTTGGGAGCGTTGCGTGCCTATGGCCCAACGGACGAATCTCCTGCCTTTCTTTTTTTCAACAATTCCTTTACCTCCTTCATTTGTTCTGGATAATTTTGAAAGTCCTCATCATAATACCACAGCCCATCAATTAGCTCTATGCCCCATAATCTGTCGCCGTACTTAAATGAATCATCGGGTGTGCTTCCATAGTTCTCAGGATATGCGACCACCCCATACATTACCACGGGCGACATTACAATATCGACCAGCCCATTCTTCTTTACATCCACATGTAGTGGGAGAAGATCCAGAATCAGTTGAGGGAATTTCCTCGACTCCGGATCGGGATTCCTACTATTTATTTGGTACGATGCTGGCTCAAGCCGCCCTGTGGCTACTTGCCTGGAGAGTTCCCTGCAGGCTTCCAGAAGCTCTTGATGATCGGTCTCATACAACAGTAATGGCCTGCGTTCATCCATACTTTTCAGATCACGCATGATCCATACTGCGCCGCTATACCCTAAATAGGCGACCACGGCGACCCCGCAAGCTAAGCATCCGATAAGTATCCACTTATCTCCTTTTTTCATTTCGATCTCCTTTATCAGACAGCGTCACCTCTTGCTAAGATCAAGTTGCACTAATCCACGTTACTGTGGGCATATGACCTGACTAACGCTCAAAAAATCAATTTCGGTTTCTATCCAGGGTAGAGGTCCCAGCCCTTATTGAACCAGAATTGATCAGGCCCTGCCCAATGCTGATAATTCCAACGATTCCAAATTTGGGGCCAGTACCTATTCATAATCCGGAAGTCCCCAATTAAATGGAGCGGGCTTCGAAAATGAGCGGCTCCGAAACCGAACCCAACGTAATTGATCTCAGTATTGTCATATATCTTACCTCCAGAATACCACTTCTTTATTAAGTCACTTCCTCCCTGTCCCCTGAAAGGAGTGACTGCACAATTTCTCACATTGTCATACCAATCCGCAATACTCCAACTCCATCTGTCCATAGCCATTTTCTCTGCGAACCACGCGTCCATTATCATTTTAAGCGTTCTATCACGACTGTCAAGCCGCCCGATATCGTCAATGACGACTACCTGAGCGCTACCAACATGCTCGATTCTGAACTCGGGCACCTTAACATCACAGGCATCAGTGATATCGCTCCCGTCAGTGAGGCTAATGTCGAAATCGCTACCGTCGATGTCAATGTATTCAATGTACCACCTCTGGTAATCGTCCCCAAAGCCAACGTCATATAGCCAATCCGTAACATCACGGTAAGCGGTCGTCGCGTCAGGGTTGTCGGTTATACATTCAGTCGGGATTCGGACAGACATGGAATAATTCCCACTGGGATCCACACGGCCCAGCGGATTATTCCCACAATAGGCATACCAGTTCATGCCCGCGCCGTATCCGACGGTGTCGGTTTGCATAAATCGGCCGATGTGTGGATTATAGTACCGGGCACGGTAATAGTAAAGACCTGTTTCGATATCGAATCTGCGGCCGGTGAACATGTAGGGATTGGGATGGTTGGGGTCTGAGGCCGCCACCTGGCCATAGGCGCTGTACTCGTAGCTCTGGCAGCTATCGCCGTTAGAATTACTCAAGGCCACCACGGAACCCAGGCCATCGAAGTGATAGTAGTAGGCCTTGTTATTGTCGGCCACGTCTATCATACAGACCGGCTCATCAACGCGGGCACCGTAGATGTATTTGCGTAAGAGGCCGCTGTCATCGTATTCAGCGATAACGTGGTCGCCATCATAGACGTATTTGACTATGTAACTGCCAACGACATTCTTTTTGATGCGCCTGCCGGCCGGGTCATAGGTGTAGGTAATCGTGTCCCAATTTGTCGGGTCCGGGGGCGGCGAACCTGACCACTGCACAAAGTCTACCGAGCCGCGATCGTCTCCGTCCTCGTATTCGCCGTCCTTGATATAGCGCCATCTCAGCGTATGGCTGCCTGAGCCACTGACGTTAAATTGCTTCTGCTCCCAGTCTTCCTCACCGCTGATCGAAGGACATCATTCGCTTGTCTTCAGGTGCGGCGCGATATCGCCACACGAGCCTGCCGTCGTTTGCGTTCAGGCAGTAAACGTGGCCGTCGGCAGACCCAAAAAGTGCATGGCCCTGCCAGATCGTCGGCGGTGAATCGATACGACCATTAGCCGTGAAGCTCCAAATCTGCTCACCCGTGGCGGCATCAAGCGCATGCACACCATGGGCATCGACCGAGGCGACGAACAGATTCCCATCGGCGACGACCAGCGTGCTGAGCTTGCCGCCCAGCTCGCTGCACCACGTGCGCTTCAGGTCGGTCGGCTGGACAGTTGTCTTCACCGCCCCGCTGCGCTCGGCATCATGTCGGAACGTCGGCCAATCATCCGGCTTCGGTTCTGAGACCTGAAATTCGAGGAGCGCGCCATAGGCGGGGCCGCGAATGAGGCGCTCGGTGTCCGGCACCTCGCGACGTGGCTGTGCTGTTTGCGAGGGTGGCGCCAAGGCAGAGAAACCGTAGAGCTTTGCCTCGATGTAACATGCGCACGGATGCTGCGGTGCGTAAATTAGCCCGTTGCAGGGCATGATGCCGTAATGACAGGCGCCCCTGACCCAGTGGTGACATATCCAGTGCTTAGCGGCGTGGTCGATGAATTCGATGCCGGTGCGAGAGAATAGGAGGTACTTGTCAGTCGCTTTGGCTCGGTAGCAGCGGTGGTGGAACCAGTGGGTACTCACGTCAGGGACAAACTCGCTCTTTACTTCGCCCGAATACAGGTCTCGGCCGGTCATGATGCCCGAGTCGCGGCCTTGTGCCACAGCGCCATTCCACACCAGTCCGCCGGCAACAAGCATGTCGTCCGGCGTGCCCATGTGTCCACACGGATGGTGCGGCGACTGCCACAGCGTCTTGCCGTCCTTGACCGACAGGGCAAACATGCTCGTACTACGCTCCCTGGGTTTCGCGACATTGACCTGTCCGCTGTACAGAACCACATCATCGTACAGGACCAGTGTGGCACCACCGGAGCTTCGCATGCCTTCTTTTTTGGGCAATGGCTCCGAGACCCATAGTGACTGTCCCGTACGCTGGTCAAGGCACCGTATCTTCTCACCATCATGGAATAGGACGCGCCGGCCATCGGCAGCTAACGACAGCGAGACCAGCCCTGATTCCTTCTTCCAGAGCACTTTGCCCGAGTCTGCGTCGACCGCCATGATCGTTCGCGGCGCCTGCGTCCATAAGGGATTTGTGGTGTCCTTGCTCATCTCGGTCAGCGTCGCGTAGCGTTTTTCCGGATCACTTCGCAGAGGCTGACCTTCCCCGGCGACCGACAGGATCAGTACACCCTTAGAGCAGAGTATCTCCTCGGTCGCCTTCGTACCGTTGTAGGTGCGGATTGTCTTGCCCGTTGCTGCGTCCAATACTGACAGCGGCGCATCGATGTCCAGGGTCACGTACACCCGGTCGCCTTTCGCCACCAGCCGGCGAGCAAGTAGCTGTGGACCACTCTTGAGTCGCCACAGGTGCGGATGCCAGAGCTCAATTTTTCGTTTCCAGAGCAGTTTACCATTGAACGCGTCGCGCGCGATCAGTCGCCACTTCGGCGGTATGAGAATGGATGCCCGCGGTGCTTCATCAAAGATGTGTAAAAGAGGCGTCCGTTCGCCGATACGACCGAGCTAACGCTTGACATGTGGTCGTGCTGCCGCGAGTAACGCGGCCCGGCCACCCACTGGTAACGGCTCGGCGGTCCAATGACGCTATCGTGAGCAACGGCGTTGTTACTGGGATCGTGCAGGTAGTGCGTCCACTCGTCGATCTCCTGCGGCCGAGGCTTCACCGTCTTTATCCATCTGCCATCTTCTTTAGTATATGCCACACCATTAGGACACAGCACGCGCATAACTTCGGCGTCCGATACCCCACCGAGGTCCTCGGAGACGACAAGATTGACCGAGTTGTCGATGTAGGGCAACCGGTCGCCGGACCAAAGCTCGACGAAAACGTTGCCGTATTGCCCGAGCGCCTGGATGTGCTTGCGGGCGTCGGCGACGTTTCCTGGGTCACGGTCAAGACCGTGAACGACGTAGCTGTCATTGGCTCGCAGCGCGGAAGTCAGCCTCCCGTCCCCACAACCTATATGGACTATCAGGCCGCCCCTGACACCGGTAGCGTTCAATATCTGCTTGGCTTGATCTATGTCCGCCCGGCTGGGAGCAGCCGCCAAAGCCACTGCCAACACAATGGTCGTAAAAAGCCAAATGTTGCTTGTCTGGTAAGTACGCATAGCATTCTCCTTCAATCTGAAATTACAAATTCCTGTCTCAAATACGCTCTTATGCATTTTGGTCATATATAATACTGTAATAGCGTTTGAATTTAAATAATTTGAACCATGGGTTCTTCCAGGTCGTGCCTCCGAGGTTATTCGTGAAAAACATCCGGCCCATTACGCTTTGGCAAGTGTATTGGAAGGGGGCAAGCCTGAATATCTCAAACTCACTCAAACATATAAACTTCATCACAAAGCATCTAAGCAGGCTTGCTATGTACCGGACACAAAGCACGGAATTTACCAGCCTAAATGCACCAGATGGTTGGGGCTTGGTGGCAGAATTAGCTCTTGCCTGCTCAAAGCGTGCGGCAGACGTCGCTGCTCTGGTCGCCGGCGTCACCGGCCATAGCGCGCGACGAAGTTTTTGGGGAATGCTGCGGTTTGGCGGATCCGTTGCTCGGTCTGCTCTGACATCTCTGTTAATATCGAGTTTTTCGGAGGGACACCTGCCGGCAAATCACGAAAACCACTTATCCCGCACCTTTATAGCGATAGGCCCAGCCGGAGGCCATATAATCTATATCCAGTATCTGACCATCCGGTGGATATTCAATGCCGTACAGTGTGACCCCTTCACGAATCAACTTGTCCACACGCTCTATAGTGAAGCGGTCACGCCATTTACGGACTTCCGAATGGCCGTCACAAAATCCCAAAACGCTGCTGTCGCCATGATTAACCGCCATCGGCCCCCACCAGCCCCATCGGTCCGTTCCTGTATACTCGGGAGCCCCCAATACAAAGTGGTGGCTCGAATTCCAATTTCGGGTCTCCGCACTCTCAACGAAAACGTAACGGGTCGATGGCGAAGTAATCTCACCGAATGTCTTGATCTGCAGGTTGTATCCCGAGCTGCTCGGGTTCGGAGCCCCATATAAACACATTGGAAGCCCGTAAGAAACAAAAACACTGGTCCCATCGTACATGCTCTTACGGATGTTGTCGGCAGGACAATGATAGGTGTCCGGCTCTTTGACATACGGGTATAGCAGACCCCTTTCGATCCCTCGGATCTCGTCCTCATTCGTCACGGGTGGATTCGTTTGAGTATTACTGAGCAGGTCACCATTTGAGTTGCGGGGCACCCCTATCCAGCCGACGTAATTCCCGTTCTGTTCCACGCCATTATCTTCGGAGCTCATGATGCGGCCGTCATTATCTTGCATGTACACGTACCAACCCAAGGCAAGGTTCTTGGTATTGCTCAGGCACACGGTCGCCGCCGCCTTCTTTTTTACAGCATTCAATGCCGGCAGAATGATGGCCATAAGCAGCGCGATAATAGCGATTACCACTAAAAGCTCTATTAACGTAAAGCCTTTAAGCTTGGACATGGCGAGCCTATTCCTCTTCCGGAGAATCCGTTTCTCGGTAAATGTTTCATTATATCGGGTACGTCCTATTCTTGGCTTTGCCTTGTATATCATAACACAGCTCGTCGGGTTCAAGCAAATCATAAAACGCCCCGCACCAATTTTCACATCTCAACCATATTTACAAAATGTCAGCGTAACAAAAAACGCCATACTCCAAAACTATGTCTAACCTCTGTGAAAATTGGTGCGGGGAGGAGAAAATCGTTTATTTCCGTTTGTCCGAAATCCACGAAAGTAATATAATACTATGCTATAGGGCTTTCTGGTGACACAGAACGCGGAAAACAGAGTTATTCCTTACAAGGCAAACGCATTCGGAGGAAATACATATGAGCAAACCAGGCACACTGATTAAACAGAGTATGCAGAGGGCGGTACGTGAGTTGACTATGTTGGTTCTCTGCATTGTGATCGGAGAGGCCATATTTAGTGTTGAATGTCTCGCGGGGGAATTGCCGGAGTGGGTGGGGAAGATTCGGAGGGACCATCCGCGGCTGTTTTTCAATTCCGAGATGTGGCCTAAAGTGCGCCGGCGTGCGCTCGGGCCGGAACGGCAGTGGTACAACTACATGAAGCCGAGGGTGGATAGTCTCATCAAGCGTGTAGGCGACAAGGATGCGCTTGACGCAAAGGAATACGGCCAGGAGGCGGCGTGGGCGGCGTTTGTGTATAGGGTGACGGAGGAGAAGCAGTACATCGAGCTCTCGAAGAAATGCCTGGATGCAAGTCTGCGGTTTTATGATGAGTGCTTCAACCATAAGAAGAGCGTTAACTGGTACTCGACTTCGCGGGTGCATGCGACATTGGCGTGGGACTGGCTCTACGATGCTCTGTCGGAGGCGGAACGGCGGGATTACATGTCGAGGCTTGTGCGGGTGATTGACGGAGTATTGAAGGCCAGGCCGACCATCTACCGTGAGAATATGAGCGGATATGCGAGCGGGTTCTATGGAGTGAAGAATTGTCTGTGGTTCATAGGATGCACAGCATTCGGAACGGGAATAGAAGAGGACAAGGTGAACGAGTGGTTAGTGTGGGGATGGAATGAAAACATGAAGCTGCTGGAACACAGGCGCAGGGCTTGTGGTGATGACGGGGGAGGAGCATCGGCGACGCTGGGATACGTTCTGGGGGCGTACCCATGGGCGGAGCAGAACTTCTTTTATACATGGTTGTCAAGTACGGGGGAAAATATCGCGCCCGAGTGGCCGCACAGCGCGTGGCTGGCTAATTACGTGATATGGAACTGGATAGAGGCGGATGGGGGACCGTTGGAGTTTGGATACGGTGACCGTCCCCATACGAGGAACGCAATGCCAACGAGCCGGTTATATACCCATATGGCAAATATTCGGCACTTGTATGGGAGACAACGGCCGAAGGAGGCAGCCTTGGCAAGGCACGTGCAGGGACTGGTGCCACAGAAACGATATAGCAATAGTTGGTTCATTTATCCGTTTCTGTTGACGGGCATAGATGATGCGCCGGAGGCATTCGAGCCAGATGGGCTGCCGAAGGCCAGACACTTCGAGAACATGGGGCAAATCATTATGCGCAGTGGCACCGGAAACGATGATACGTACTGCATGTTCTCGTGCGGTGGGATACTGGAGCAGCATAGGCATTACGATGCGCTGAATTTCGTGATTTATCATAAAGGATTTCTGGCGCTGGATTCGGGGACGCGGTACAAGGAGTTCGACAACGGTGAGCATCTCGCGAACTACTATGCTCAGACGGTGGCGCATAATTGCGTTGTTGTTCACCAGGAAGGTGAACCACCGGCCAGGTATTGGGGAGGGACGGTTGTGGGCAATCACGGAGGACAGCACAGGCAGTTAGGTTCGGTGGTCAAGGCCTTTGAGACAAACGATGACTATGTGTATGTTGCAGGGGATTCGACGGCGTGCTATCAGCACGGATTGGTAAAGGGGCCGGGACAACCGGATTTGGGGCAGAAATGCGAGCTGGTGACACGGCAGATTGTATTTCTGATACCAAATCATCTCGTGATTTTCGATCGAGTTGTGTCAACGGATGCAAGTTATCGCAAGGATTGGCTCTTGCATACGGCTCATGAGCCTCAGATACGCGGCAAGACCATTAGGGCGGATCATGGTAAGGGAAGAATGTTGTGCACGACGATGTTGCCGAGAGATGCCGTATTACAGTCTGTTGGTGGGCCGGGCAGGGAGTTCTGGGCGGCGGGGAAGAACTGGGATATCGTGCGGGACGGACTGACCGATGAGAATTTGGCCTTGATGGGGCAGTGGAGAGTCGAAGTTACGCCGGGCAATGCAAGGCAAAGGGACATCTTCTTACATGTCATACAGGTGGGAGGACAGGGTCTTGAGCAAATGGACGAGGCAACATTGATAGAAGGAGACGGCAGATACGGCGTGACAGTGAGAGCAGGCAAACAGGTATGGGACGTCGTGTTCAACTCCGACGGGCCGTTGGGCGGGCACATCAGCCGCTCAGGCCGGGACAGAAGGATTAGTCGAAATTTGGCTACAGGAGTGCAAAAGCAGGTGGGCATAGCGGCACGGACATATCCGGCAATGACTTACGAGCAGGCTAAGGCCAGGATACCGGCTCGGGGGCTGCCCGATTTCTGGGTCGGGGGGATGGAGAAGCTCGAGAAGCAACTGGCAAAAGTCAGCAACGGCGAAGTGCGGGTAATTGCTAACACGCCTGGTGGGCGATGGCTGCACCTGGTGATCTTCGGAGAGCGTGAGCACGTTACACAAAAGGCGAATTTCAACTCAGCAGTTGGAGGTCGAGCTCAGTCGGCGTATATGGAAAAGGAAGCAAGGTACAAGCCCGTGATTCTGTTCGTGGGGCCTGTACATGGGCACGAAGTGGAGGGGCTCACCGGATTAGCGAATCTCATAAGCATTATGGATACGGGGTACGACCTGCGAGGAAGGGAGCAGGCGAAGCTGCGGGAACTGGGGCGCAGGTGTCGGTTATTGATAATACCAGCCGGTAATCCTGATGGGACTGCGAGGCTGGAGCCACGGGCGCTGCAAGGGATGGATCTCGATGATTTGCGGTTCTGGGGGCAAGGGACATGGAGCGACGATACGTTTTGTGGGTGGCCGGATAGCAAGAGGCAACACCCGATGGTAGGGGAGAACATAGGATTTCTGGGTTGTTATTTCAACGATGCCGGTATCAATCCGATGCATGATGAGTTCTTCGAGCCGATGGGGCCGGAGGCGCCGGCTATCCTAAAAGTGGCGAGAGAGGAAGGCGTGGATTCGGCGGTGTCGCTACATAGCCATGCGAGCAGGCCGGCTCTGCTGAGGCCGGCTTATGTCACTATCGAAAAGCAAGAAGACGTGCGGAAGCTGGCCGCGGAGTGCTATGCGATTCTCAACGAGCGAGGGCTGCCCTATGGGAGTCCATTCGAAACTCAAGCTGAAGGCGGGAGGAATCCTTCGCCTTTTAATCTGACCAGCGCGATGTATCACGTGAGCGGGGCAAGCAGTTTTACGTTCGAGTGCCCACATGGATTGGATAGCACGGGGGCATGTGAGGTGGGCTTTGAAGAGATTCTGGACATTCAACTCGCGCTGTATGAGGCAATGATGCGCCACGAACTTGCTAAAAAGGCAAGGTAGTAGGAGAAACCGGTCCGTGACTGGCAGTCCTTGATTTGTTTGAAGACCCATGCGGACAGCTCTGAAAGGAGCCTTCGATCGGCAGTGTGCCGAACTACGGCAACTCCAGTTCCGCAACCGGCGTGAAGTACCGGTGCCACTTATAATGACACACTTTCTCCACCGAAATTGGCTTATTTTGGACACGGACCCGGCTTATATGAGATGCTGATTATTCCGTTCATAGCCTGATTTTGTATTTGTCATCGCCTCTGAAAGTTCGTCTGCTACGGCTGCACGATACATTTATTTGTGCTTGCGGCTCTTTGTCTGTTGGGATACTTATAGTAACAATCAGGCTTGCATCACGAATATTCATCTTACTAACATCCAATTCTACAGCCTTTTCAAAGGTTTCTTTATTGTTATTCCGGACATTTCGCTTTGCCCACGCCAAGCCGCTCGTTATCAGGTCCCGTTTACACGCCTCAAGATAAGCCGTATCCGATTGAAACAGCATAATGTTCGAGCCGCTCGTTAAAACGTGCATTTCGAGTCCTATTATGGCCATCGCCGTTATCACAAGTACCAGCGCGAAACCTTTTTGCCTTGGTTTTTTCATCTTTAATTCACCTGTACCCGCGTTTTCTGTGCGGGAAGCACAGGTGCGGGCAGAACCTTTCAAAAAGCACCTGTACCCGCGTTTTCTGTGCGGGGAGCACAGGTGCGGGCACCCACAAAATACAGATGTGAATTGGCCATCTTCTTTTCCCAATGTTCTCCTCGAATCTTATGTTCTATATGAGTCTTGACCTCCACTGCATAACCGTCCCCGTCTTTTCGCCAGACTTGCCATTCCACTTTTGCATTTGGTATCGACCAGACCGTTTGTTCTAAAGCCCCCGTGCTTTCTTGCGAAAGCAAGAAGGGGGGCTGATTGTCCGTTAACTTACGTCTGACCCAGCAACGCTGGGTTCTGTTCAAAAGCCGCCGTTGGCGGGCCTTCTCATCTTTTAACTGATAGCAAATCATACCCTCTGCCAGCTCGATCAAAAGCACCTTGTCACCGGTAGTATATTCATCAAACGATTCCGGCAGTCCCTTTGCCTCGTCAATGTCCTTCTGCATTTGCTCTAACATACTTAGCAGACTTGCATTCTCCTGCACGACTTGATATGACCGCGGAATATCCTTTATAAGCGTTCTAAAAAAGTCGTCAAGAACGAGCATCATAAATGGAAGAACAATTACTACTATCAATATTTCCACTAAAGTAAAGCCTTTACGCATATTTATCACTCCCCTTTGGCCAAGGACTCGTCCGCTAAAATATATCTGGCCAGCTGAACTTTTACTTCCTTACTAAAGCTCATGCCGTTTGCTGTCACCTCTACTAATGTCATTGCCTGCCATTGACCGGTCCCCGCCGACTTTTTGATATTAACACCGAGCTTGGGCCAAAGCCGCTTAAAGTCTTCGTCGGGGATTGGTTTGCCCGTTATGGTTATACTGTCAAGCTCGGCCTGGGCCGCCGCTATACATTGCTGCCTTACTAACTGGTAGCGATTGAACTTTGCGAATCCATACAGTGACAATGCCAGCCCGACTAAAAGAAGTCCAAAAATGGCCGATGCGACCGTGATTTCAGTTATGAAGAAACCGCCATATTTTTTGCTTTTAACAGACACAACTATTCTCCGTTTACGATTGTTACGGATAAACTGCCTCAGCCAGGCTTTTGACAACAGCGATACTCGGTGAAAATATCGCATAAATTACAAATCCTACCATTGAACCCATAATAAGTGTTACACAAGGCCACATTATGAACCTTGCTAGATTAACGTAGTAGCTATAGTTTGTGCGGTAGAAAGACTCAAGCATTTCTAATATAGACAAAGTATTGCCCTGATTAACCTGTTCATCGAAAGCCCACGCTAAGGCAGAGCCCAAATTACTTTCTCTGACTGCCGTGGCAATATTGTCGCCCCGTTTTACTTTTTCCAGCCACTCTTTAAGCCGTTTTCTAAAACAATTGTTTACGTCCAGCTCAAGTGTATTCTTGATAGTATCGTCGACTGTATAACCTGCATTAAGCGAAAGCCGCAGAAGCTCAACAACCTGGACCATCGAATAGTTCTTTTCGAACCAGTGCAAAATAGGAAGGTGCCATTTAATAAAGTCACCGATGCGTGAAAGCAAGTATGGCTTCTGGGGACGACGAGGCCGAAACCTGACGCGAATCGAAACGGGTATGACCACAAGAATCGTCAATGCAAATGCCAGCCAGAGTAACCACCCATATTCAAACCTAATAAAACGCACTATTTCCATTAACAATCGAGTAGCACCTGGAAGTTCTTCACCAACCATTTCTTCTAATACACTTTTGAACTGCGGGATCACGAATGTCACAACCGACAGTAATACGAAAAACGTAAAAACTATCACTATTACCGGATAAAGTGGGTGAACGGGGTTGATTCTTCTGCGGTTATCGGCTTTGGTAAGCAAATCTGCTTCGATTGCACTGATAGCAAGTGGAAGCTGGTCAATGCGTTCGGCGGCAGTTATCATTGCCACCGCATGCCCCGGACATTTTGGATAGCCCCTTTTGATTGACTCACTCAATGAGTAGCCCTGAACCAGCCATTTTTGTATTTTTTGCAGGATTATTGAGCGTTTGTCTGCTCGTCCACCGGCCGCGGATTCCAACGCCATCGGTAACGGCAGATTCTGCCGCATACTCGAACCAATCGTCGAGATAACGTACGTAGCAACCGCGTGCCGTGATGTCAGGGTGTAAGCTATAATTGAGCTCATAAACAAAATGAAAAATATAAAACCGGCTACGCCCAAAGGACCAAACGCAAAACCCGCAGTTACTGATAAAAGCAGGAATAGAAAAATTATCAGAATCCATTTTGCACATATCTGAGGCCATTGTTCAGAGCCGGGCTCACGTTTTGATACCGATACAGCTATAACTGATGCAAAGAAAATAAAGGGCGCAATTACCATAGCCCCGGCACTTTCTGCCTCTGCGGTAATGAATATTGATAGTGCTATAAAAGGTGAAGTAACCAGAGCGATAGCCGGTTTCTTAAATCCAAGGTAGATATAAACAACTAAAACTGTTATTGCTATAGCTTCAAGCATACCTTAAGCCTGTGAACCTAAACTCGTAATAACCTGTATCATTGGCAAAAACATCGCCAGGACACCCATAGCTATAATTCCACCTACCACAATCAGCATAATTGGTAACAGAACCGCCTGCAATCTTGCCTGGCCGCATCGTGCCTGCTCCGAGTACATCTGGCCCAGACTGTAGAGATTGTCCTGCAGCTCATTGCGCTGCGTGCCTAATTGAATCGAATACAAAAAAAGTCTCGGTATCATCTTGCAAAACTGTCCCGCTTCTAAGATATTCGCTCCCTGCTCGATTTGGCCTGCAAGGGCCTCGCATTCCAAAATGAGCTTTTCGCTTCCTGTCGCACCTGAGCTTAATCTCAAAGACGCCGGCATATCACAGCCGGCCGCGACCATCATTGCCATCGCCTCGGCCATCCTGCCGAGCACGCTGCCATGATAGACTCTGCCGATAACGGGAATTTTTAAGAACACCGACTCCTTGAATCTGCGTCCTGCTGCAGATGTCGAAAGAATCCCGATTGCAACAAGTATCGCTGCTATAAGAAGTCCTACTGCTATCCAGAAAGGCACCACGTTTTTCGTAATAGAAAAAAACAAGGTAGTTACAGGATTCAATCTTCCACTAACCATTTCCTCAAGCACCGTTTTGAACTGTGGGATTATAAGCAGGAACATAGCTGTTATAACGACCGCACCCAGGACCAGAATAACCGCAGGATAACTCATCGCCTCGAAGATTATTCTCCGTGTTCGACCAGCCAGCTCCAGATGTCTGTTCAGACTTGTCAGCATCTCGCTTAATCTGCCTGTTTCCACTCCTGCTTTTAGTATGCGGCCGTACAAAGGCGGAAAACGCTTCTGTCTCTTTTCAAATGCTTCTTCGATTTTGACACCTGCCTCGAGTTCCCCTGCTATATCATCAATGAGCTTGCGCATCGATTTCGAGCCAACATCATTTGAAAGCTCTCGCAGGCCTTTCTCCAGAGGAATGCCGGCTTTGGTTATGGAAGCCAATTGCTGATTGAAAAGCATAAACTGATTTCTGCCGATGGCCGTCTTGGGCTTTTTGGGTTTGGCCTTATCGATGGAATTTACAGAAAGCTGCATCTGTTTGAGCTGTTCGTTTGCTTCCTCACGGCTGCCGGCCTCAATCGTGCCTTTCATCAGCCTGCCTGCCGACGTCAGTGCGTTATATTCGAATGTCGCCATTCTTTAGTCCCTATCTAAATTCTTAATAAAGTTGTTCTTGTATAGTTAACTTTCGCACTTTTTGAATTGTGTTAAATTGGGTAATTTTAAGCTTATGAGCCATTTCACGACAATATAATTATTTTTGTAATGTTCGAGCGATTTACCGAACATGCATAAATTACCAAATTATTTGTAAGTCCTTATTTCGTAAGGGATTCTTCTAATAAAAAGTGCGAAACTCAACGTATAAAAACATAACAATTATTCCATCAGCTCAAGAATCATCTGAAGCTATACCACAAACCTTATTTAATTCTTCCTGTGTTGTGATTCCCTCGCTAATCAGACGCTCGCCGTCGGCCAGCATGCTGGTGTGACCTTTACACATCAGCAAAGCCTCAAGTTCTTCGAGGTCGGCTTTGGCCAAAATGGCCTTTCGCAATTGACTATCAAGCTGGACCATCTCTGCAATCAGCACCCGGCCCTTGTAGCCGGTATTAAAGCAGACGTCACATCCTGCCGCTTCGAACAAACCTGTTTTCTCAATCTTTCGCTTACATTTGTTGCAGAGTTTCCGGACAAGTCTCTGATTCAGCACTGCTGAAACGCTTGATGTTACCTGATAAGGCTCGATACCCATCTCCAAAAGCCGAAGGAATGCTCCCGCAGGCGTGCCGCTGTGCATTGTGCTCATTAGCAGATGTCCCGTTAGTCCTGCCTCGATAGCTATCTTAGCGGTTTCAGCATCCCGTATCTCTCCAATCATAAGAACCTGCGGGTCCTGTCTAAGCAGCGACCGCAAGCCTGTCGGAAAGGTCATTTGACCATGAGGTGTAATCTGCACTTGTGTAGCGCCCTCAATCATTATTTCTACGGGGTCTTCGAGGGTAACAACGCTTTTGCCGGGAAAGCTTTTGAGAATGTGCCGCAAGAGAGCAGCTAAGGTGGTACTTTTTCCACTTCCCGCGGGGCCGGTCAGCAATAAGACCCCCTGGTTTTTAGCGGCAATCATCTTCAGCGCTTTGTATATATCTTTTGAAAAACCCAGTTGCCCTAGGTCCGTAAGCTCGATATTGCTGTAAAATAATCGAACAACCGCTCGTTGACCGTGTATTGTCGGGAAAACAGCCAGCCGCTGGTCCATAATTTGTTCATTTCTGCTCTTGCTGATTTCAATCCGGCCTTCCTGGGGTATATCGTTGCGGTAAGTCAAAAGGCCTCCTAATACCTTCAGTCTTGCAATTACATTGTCAGACAGGGACTTGGGTAGTTCTTCTACTGTGTTTAAAACGCCGTCGAGCCGAAATTTTACCATTAATCCAGCACCGGTAGGTTCGAAATGGACGTCACTCGCGCCGGATGTTACAGCTCTTTTCAGAAGTTCGTCCACCAGAGATACTACATCCTGGGCATCTTTTTTCTGGCTGGAAGAGCCGTTCTTGTGATTACCTGTAGCCATATTCTTGCAGTGGATTAACAGATTTCAAATTATTCCGACATTTCATTTGCAAAGCTAAGACGAAATGGAGCCTCAAAACGTTACCTGAAAAAGCTTTTTTTTTGCATTTTTTGTATAATTTATGTTAACATATCCCTTAGGTGCTGCGTCTTAACAAATAGAAGAATATAAGACATTCGAAATGGGTGCTTATGTTTGGTAGGACCGTAAGTTACGGATTGTTGTGGGATTTTGCTGTCTCCGAAGCCGTCAGCGAAGACCAGCGGTGGATATTGTCCACAATGCACAAGCACGGCCAGGAGCTTATTACAATGCTCTGGCGAATATTGGGTAACGAGCAGGATGTTTGTGATGCCTACCAGGATACGTTTCTGCAGCTGGCACATTATGAAGGAGGACAGAAACCCGAACATGTAAAAGCCTATATTTTCCGTACCGCGAACAATGTAGCCATTTCAATGTTAAGGCGCAAAATAGTTGAGAGAAGGAGAATGTCAACGGCTATTGTTACCGAAAAAAATGTAACCTCGCCTGCGAGAGAGCTTGATTCTAAATACCTGCAGGAATCTCTAAGATGCTGTATAGCTCAACTGCCTGAACATCTAAGAAACGTCATAACTCTACGTGACCTGGCAGAATTGTCTTATGCGCAAATTGGCAGGATATTGGGAATATCAGCAGCAACGGCGAGGGTTTATAGATGCAAAGCACTACAGATATTGACTATGTGGATGGGTAAAGAAGAAGAAAAATGACCGGTATAAATAAAAATAATAAATGTAGACGTATCAGGGGATGGTTGAGTGAAGCAATAAGCAGGCATTTTGGTCTTGACGCAAACTGGTTGCAAAACCACATTACGAATTGTCCGAGATGTCAGCGGCGACTCGTATCATACGGTAAAGTCAATCTTGCGCTCTCGGCCATAAAATCGCAACCCCACAAGCTCGATTTATTGATGTGTGCAAATGCACAGGCCATTGGCGTACTGAAACACAGTCTTCGCCGGGCACAGAAAGCCAAGAAGCTCAGAAAAATACGGCCTGAGCCGAAGCTGCGGGAGAGATTCGGCAAGTATTCAAGCTCAGCGGCAAATGTAGCTGCTTGTATTGCAATCCTGCTTCTTACGAAAATCGGTGTCTTTTCCTCTATGGATATGTTCCAGACCCAAGGCCAAAAAGTCATCAAACAGTATTATGCCAGCCGTGCAGGCGATGACCTGGCCGATGAGATTTTCCCAACAGATACTAAATTGTCTGTCCACCCGAAGGACTCGGTGTCCCTTCGGAAAACTCTATCTTGAATAAGGTAGAACGTTTTTTGCTGTTCTCTTTTCGCTTTCCATTACCAGGATTCTCTGGACCAGTCTCGCTAACCGGCAGGCCCAGCGCACACACGAAACTCCCCCAAATGGGGCACTTTTTGGCACTTGCCTGATTCTCGGCCAGAAGATGAACTCATCCCAAATAATTATGTTTTAGAAAAATGTTGGAATAGGTTCACTGGTTCAGATACTATAATGATTGGAAAAACCGGCAATTTATTTGAGCGAAAGTCAATCACGAAATGGCCAATGAGCAAAGGAGAAGTCAGGCATGGATAAAAATTGTAGCACTCGACGCGAGTTCATAAAAACAATTGGCCTCGGAGCGGCAGCTCTGGCCTTGCCCCCGGCGTATGCCGAAGGAGCGAATTCGTTACTCGCGGTTAATCCTGAGCCACGATTCCACCTGTCACCTTATCTATACATGCAATTTATGGAGCCTTTGGGGACGACGGACGGCTCTGTCGCTGCCGCATGGGATTTCAAGCGAGACTGCTGGCGAGAAGACGTGGTCGCAATCACAAAAAAGCTATCGCCCTCTCTAATCCGATGGGGTGGGTGCTTTATTTCATACTATCGATGGAAGGAGGCTGTCGGTCCGCGGGACAAGCGAAAACCGATGCTCAATTTATGTTGGGGCGGTGTGGAGACTAACCAGGTTGGTACGCATGAGTTTGTTGATTTCTGCCGCCAGACCGGTGCAGAGCCGCTCATCTGTGTGAACTTCGAATCGGACGGAAGGAAGCACTGGCAGCGCGACCCCAAAGGCAGCATCCGGTCCGCGGGTCCGCAGGAAGCGGCCGAGTGGGTAAGGTACTGCAATTCGCCCGACAGTAAAGAAAGACGACAGCACGGTATAGAAAAACCTTACAACGTACGTCTGTGGCAGATTGGGAATGAGACATCCTACGACCGCAATGGCTTCGACTGTGAGACCGCGGCCAAGCGCACTGTCGCCTTCGCCAAAGCCATGCGAAGGGAAGACCCTGACATTAAGCTGGTCGGCTGGGGTGACAGTGGATGGGCACGCCAAATGCTCGACATCGCCGGTGAACATCTCCAGTACATTGCCTTTCACCATATGTTCAATCCGGACCGTAACTTTCCTAATTCGCCGTTGCGGGGAATTGAGTATCGCAAGGACCCGGCGTTAACCTGGGAACGGCTTATGAATGCCTCCAAGGTTCATGAAGAAAAGATTAAGAGAATGCGCGAGGAGGTGGCGGACTACCCCATCCCACTTGCCCTGACCGAGTGTCATTTTGCCCTGCCCGGCCGGAACCGGTGTGAGGTACTTTCCACATGGGCGGCGGGCGTTGCAAATGCCCGACTGCTGAATGTCCATGAAAGGCACGGCGACAAGCTTAAGATCGCCACTCTGGCCGATTTCTGTGGAACCCGGTGGCAGGTCAATGCCGTAATGATTCCTGTGCCTGGTGGAAAAGCATATATGATGCCTGTTGCCCTGGTCATGAGTCTGTACCGGCACCATACCGGAGACAGCGCCATCGACGTTATCAAAACGCCTGGGGATCTTGATGTCACAGCCAGCCGAAGTGGAGACCGGATATATCTCCATATTGTCAATACGAGCAGAGAAAGGTCTGTCTCGACCCAATTGAAGGTAGAAGGCATGAAGGTTGTATCCGGCCGTATTTTTGAATTGGCGGCAGACCCGGAATTCGAGGTTATGGAAACTCAATCCAACGAAATACAACCAAAGGGAAAAAACCTGTCTGCTAATTGTCGCTGGGTCTTTCCGCCGGCTTCCGTTTCAGCAGTGGAACTGGATGTAGAGGCAAAACCAAGAAACAACTCATTATGATGCTTGGCCAACGTTCGTTCCGCGGTCCACAGGACTCCTTTCGGAGGAAAACATGGAAAACACCGAAATAAACATATAGAATAGGAGCACGTCACGCTCTGGTAATAAAGGGACAGAATGCGAAGACCCAAAAAACAACGATTAGTTCTTAACCAGCAACGGACTTCTATATTTGAGGTGTACGGATGCTTGCATGGCCCGATATCGTAATAATCATAGGTTATTTTGTCATTGTCCTGGGATTGGGTGCGTACTTGACCAGGTACATAAAATCCCAAAAAGATTTCTTTCTTGCCGGGAGGAAAATGCCCTGGTGGATAGTTGCCTGTTCTTTGCAGGCGACAGACATAGGCCCGGAAACCTACATAGGCGTTACCGGAATAGTCGCGGCGACCGGATTGGCGTGGTTGAATTATGATTGGCTGCCTGCTTGTGCCATTCCCTGTATAATTTCGGCATGGTTTTTTGTCAGGCATTATCGGAGAAGCGGAGTCTATACGATACCTGAATTCATCGAGAAAAGGTACAATGCTCCCATGAGGGTTCTGTGGAGCGTGTTGTTCATCATAGTCAGAACACTCACCTTGGGCGTAGTAATCTATACTATGGCATTGCCGCTGTCATTGATTGTCGGATGGCCCTGGTGGCTTTCACTCTCAGTAGCTGCGGGAGTCACGGGCATCTACTGCTTCCTGGGCGGTCTAACCGGCGTTATGATTACAGATGTTCTCCAATTTATTATTATGATAGTCTGTGCCGTAGGACTAATCGTCTTTTCTTTGCGGGAGGTCGGCGGATGGGATGGCTTGTATTCCGCATTACCACGTAAAATGTTTCATGTGGTTTTGAGCAGGACCGAGGGCAACCCAGACACGTGGTGGGGAGCAATGTTCATAGGCACGCTATCTCTCGGTTTGGCCTACTGGTGTACCGACCAAAACACTCTACAGAGAACGTTTGCCTGCAGGAGCGATGCGGAGGCGAGAATCGCATTGGTGGTGGGGAGCATCATAAAGTATCCGATGACATTCATATGGGGGCTCGTTGGTCTTTGTGCAGCGGTATTGTTTAAGGATGTGATTGCGGAAAATCCGGACAATGCCATGCCCAAAATCGTAACTTCACTGCTGCCGGTCGGCACCGCTGGTGCCGCAATTACCGCACTATATGCGGCTGGAATGTCATCCTGCGATTCATTACTGACTTCCATGTCAACAGTTTTAACCAGAGACATATATCAAAGGTTTTTAGTAAAGGACAAACCGGATATGCACTATGTCTGGGCTGGAAGAGTATCTATAATTTTGATTTTGATTTGCGGCACACTATTCGCAACCGTGGTTTTTCCCGTTTTTGGTGCAGCGTACGTTGCATGGCAGTCTGTGCTTTCGTATATCCAATTTCCGCTGTTTGCAACTCTGGCCCTTGGCATATTCTACAAGAAAGCAACCGCCTTGCCGGCTTTTATCGGCTTATTGACAGGTTCAGTATCAGCCTTTGTTCTGGATAGGTTCGTAGGGCCGGCTCTGGTGCCATATTGGTGGTCGTTTGTATGGGCCGGATGGGCGGGAGGTGTCCTGACAGCGGCAATAATTATTTTTGGCAGCCGTTTCACGAAACCTTATTCCCAGGAGAAGTTAAGAGGTCTTTGCTGGAGAACTATTGAAGAAAAGGAAGAGGTAACCGCATGGTCGCTGCTCGACTGGCGCCTTTGGAGTGTCGTGTCCATAGCTGTGGGAGTGTTGTTGACTTTGATATTCTGGTTGGTTTTATAGGTGGACTTATGGAAGGAATGAATCAGAAAAAAGCGTTAGGGATAAGCCTGAAAGCATTTGCCCTACTGATGATCGCAGTCTGCTTCATATATGAAATGGTCACACCATCTGTCAAATTTTTAAGTCTTTGGTTTTCTTATCTCGTTGGGGCTGTCCTTTATGCTATAGGACTTCTGATGACTTTCGTATAGAAACGCGGAGATGCTCGTGTTATTGAAAGTGCGTGTCGCCGGGGTACAGAGTTTTTGTGTATTGCCGGTCTATCGAGGTACGGGCCTTTCGGATAGGATAATGTCGATTACAATGGAGCAAGCAAATAGACGTGGCTTTGACACAGGACTCCTGTTTTGCCTCGATGGACTGGAGACAGTCTATGCGCGTATGGGCTGGCACAAACTTGATTCTGAAGTTTATATGCGTGATGACAAATCTTGGGACAAGGCAATTTCCTCCCGGCGATATCGACCTTGCCGGCACCGATTGGTAGTGTCTGAACACACAAAGTCCTTACTATCCGCCTCCCAAAAAACCCGCAACTGTGCATCCCGAAAATTACGCCCTTCTTTATTTGCAAGCATTTATGATAAGATGGTCAAGATTTATTTCAACCATATTTCAATCAGGGTAAATGAGTCCCACGGCCATCTTTAGAGTTATATTTTACTAATAGGCAATGAAATAAAAACTTAATCCATACGCAGATTGCAGGATTGGCCTGTAATAATCGGTAGAATGTCCTTCACAATTTATTCTCCCCGGTATAAAATACGGATTACAGGCTGACTCACCGATTAATTTTTGGCTAATAAGTCAGCAATCTATTTCCGGATGGAGCTTACGAGAAGGACAAGGGATTTAGCAATCGCTGAAATGTAGATTAACACAAAAAGGAGAAACTATATGAAAGTTCAGAAAGTCAATTCCATTAACGTAAAGAAGAGGATTACCCGGAGGGATTTTCTGGGTGGCCTCGCCACGGCCACGGCCTTGGCCATTGTACCTCGCCACGTACTCGGCGGGAGAGGCAACATTGCACCGAGCGAAAAGGTCAATGTCGCCATCATCGGCACGGGCGGCCAGGGCATCGTCAACATGAAGCAGCTTTTCAATGAGCCTGACGTCCACATCGCCGCCCTATGTGACATCAACGAGTTCAGCGACTATAGCATGTTCTACTACGGCGGTACCGCGGGTCTGAAACCCGCCATCGAGCTGGTCCGAAAGCAGTACGGCCAAGCCTGCCCGACCTACCACGACTACAATCAAATGCTCGATGAGGAAGACATCGACGCCGTCCTCGTCGCTACTCCAGACCATTCTCATGCTGTAGTTGACCTCGCCGTAATCGCCAAGGGTAAACACCTCTACTGTGAAAAGCCCCTTTGCCGCACAGTCTATGAGACCCACGTTGTCACCGAAGCCGCCCGCAAGGCCGGCGTCGCTACGCAGCTCGGTAACTTCGGACACTCCAGCGAGGACATCCGCCTTGCCTGTGAATGGATATGGGATGGTGCGATCGGTGACGTCCACGATGTGCACGCCTGGACCAGCACAGGCGCTAACCGCTGGACCAGTCTCACCGGCCGACCCAAAGAAACCCCTCCCGTGCCTGCCGGCTTCGATTGGCAGCGCTGGCTCGAGCCCGTACCTCCACGTCCTTATCATCCCGACTACGCCCCTGTCCGCTGGCGCGCCTGGTGGCAGTTTGGCTCCGGTACTATCGGCGACTTTGCCTGTCACCATCTGGACCCGGCCTTCTGGGCGCTCAAATTGCACCAAAGCACTACCTTCAGCGTCGAGGCCAGCTCCTCCGGCACCACTGAAGAGACCTGTCCCGCTGCATCGCTCATCTACTTCCATTTCCCGGCCCGTGCCGGTATGGCACCTGTTCGCATTACCTGGTACGAAGGCGGACTTATGCCCCCACGACCGGTGGAGCTGGAAGCAGGCAGAAGCCTTGGTGATAATGGCATCCTCTACATCGGCACAAAGGGCGCTATCTTGGGCGAGGGCTGGTCGCGGTCCCCTCGCATCATTCCAGAAACCAAGATGCAGGCGTACCGGAGACCCCCCAAAAGCCTGCCTCGCGTCAAGGGACATCACCGCAACTGGCTCGACGCATGCAAAGGCAAAGGACGACCGAGCACACACTTTGATTACTCCGGCCCCCTCACCGAATTTACTCTAATGGGCAACGTTGCCCTCCGTGCCGGCCAAAAACTTGAATTCGACTGGAAGAACATGAATATTACAAACGTTCCCGAGGCCAACAGATTTATCAAGCCGCACTACCGAGAAGGCTGGACTATTTAGATGAGAAATTTGGAGTGGTAAGCGGTTCAGAAAATCTTGGCTTCAATTAAGCCCGAGTGACTCTATTTGTTCGGTCAATCGAAGGTACATATTCACCGTGAGATAACAAAATAAAATGGTAAGCGCAATAACAATAACCGTGGCTGCGAGTTTTGTAACTATTCTATAGCGTGGGTTCAGCCATACAAGTGGCAGGGCAAGCGGCCCTAAGCACAACAGAGCAATTACAACAGTGGATGTGGAAAAATACCATTTTGTTTTTGACGTAATGGGTTTGTCGAGGAACTCACCGCAAAATCGGCACTTTATAGCATCTTTCTGGATTTGCTCGGCGCAAAAAGGACATTTCTTGGTAACTTCTGTCTGCTCATCCGTTTCGTCTAACATAGTTTCCATAAAAAAATCCCCGTGAAGAATACCCATAAAATTCACTCTGGCATTTCTGCTGTCCAGTTGGGTCACTCACAATAATCCGCATACGGTAATTAACTTTTTCTTGCAGTAGCTGTACTGCCGCGTTCTTATCCCTATATCGTCTTAAAATCGACAGAAATTAACAATAGAAATCTTTGAAAGTATGCAGAAAATGCTCAGGGGATAAAAATATGGGGAGCAGCGGGGGGAATATGGTCTGTGTTTTTTTAGCTGAGACCGGCGGTGAAATCACAGTGGTTCATCGGCTTCGCTATTTTGGGACGTCGAGCTGGCGATATCGCTGCCGGTATTTATCATAGAGCCGCCTGTATTTATTGCTCAAGTCTATTCTCCTGCCCTGTATGAAAAGTTCTTCTATATGTGTGGTAATCTCGAGCGGGTCACCATCGGTTATTATCAACGTGGCGTCTTTGCCCTTTTCCAGACTCCCTACGCGTTCCGCCACGCCGATGATTTGGGCGGGATATAAGGTTATAGCTTTGAGGGCCTCATCCTTAGGCAAACCATAGGCAGCAGCCTTGGCGGCGTGATAGGGTAGATTACGAATACTCGAAGCGCCGCCGCAGGCGATACAGAATTTGACTCCGGCTTGATGGAGTCGCAGAGACAATGTAAAAGGCTCGTCAAAATCGGCATCCCGACGCCTCGGCAAGCACAAGACCGATGTTATAATAACCGGAATGTCTCTCCGTTTAAGGAGGCCGGCATAGTGGTGAGCTTCAATACCTCCGAACAGCACAACTCTCAGGTTGTGCTTATCAGCCCAGCTCACAGCCGATTCAATCTCCATCAGCGAGTCGGCCCTAATCCAGACAGGAAGTTCACCTTTAAGTACCGGGAGCATCGCCTCCCAGCGAACATCTGTTTTTGAGAAAGAATCACCCATCTTTTGAGGTTCCTTCGCTGTCATATAGGCCCTTGCGTCTTCGACAGCCTTATCCAGGGTCTCTATTTGTTTCCTGGAACGTTCCTGCCGTCTCTTGGATGCTTCGTCATCATTATCGGCCAACCTCATGTATGGCCAATTGATAATCATGCTCAAAGGTGCTTGTGCCGGGGCTTTGGTGAAACAGCCGATCCCCCTCGATGGTTGGGGTTCCACGAGTGCCGGGACGGTCTCCAGTCCAGGCTTTGCCGTTTTTCACTTGCCACAAAACCTTGCCGTCCAGGTTCAAGGCGGTGATGACTGTATCCTTTTCGATGCTGCCGGCTGTGTAGAGCATTCCAGAGGCAATCGATACGCTGGAATAGCCATGTCCCAACCCCTGGCTTCTCCAGAGTAGGGCAGGCCCTTTCTCGGGCCACTTCTTCAAAAGACCTTTTTCGGTGGAGAGATTGTCTCGGTTCGGCCCGTGAAATTGGGGCCAGAAGGCCTCTTGGTCGGCAGCGTATGATACACTCGTCAGAATAAGACTGCTGATTAGCATGATAGAGATACTTTGCCTGGTTATGGCGAGTGACATGAGCATCTGGGCCGCTCCTTTCTAAATAATATTTCCTGTGCAGCACTTTTACGAAGAATCCAACGCCCTTCAGCTCCGTTTTGATATCAGGTGTTAATTTCATATTCACCACCAGCGTTGCCAGTGTCCTGAATTTTAACTTCATCATATAATACCATATTTATATGTTAGTTAGTATCTGTTGCGGAAAGCGAAAACCGACGATGTCACCCCTGCGAAAGCAGGGGTCCAGAGCGAAAAACTGGATTCCCGCTTTCGCGGGAATGACAAATACTGTTTCCGCAACAGGAACTAGTTAGCAATTAAGTTTGTATGGTTGAAATAGTAGATTTGCATCACTTGTACCTGCGGTTACGCAAGTGCAGGCAATTCGGGGCTTATTCTGATTGATTCGGTATAGGCCCCTTTGTCCGAGGGCAATACGGAAAATCGGAACCCAAAGGCTTAAAGCTACGACCAGGCTATCGCTGGGTCGTGACTGTCCCCCAGTCCTTGCCCAAAATCGCAAGGTCCTTAAAATCCACTATGTGGTCCTTATTAAGGTCTGCATCCAGGTCGTTCGGGTCACCGTATTCCAACCAATTTTCAGACAGCGCAAACACATCGCGTATATCCACATCCCCATCGCTGTCTATGTCTGCCTTAATAGCGTCACTATGTAACAGGATTAACTCGATGCCGTCCCCGGTTTTGAGATTCCTTGAATACTGCTTGTCGGTAGGATTGTTCCAATGTTCGTGAACACCTAAGCTCCCCAGACGAATCACATCACCGGCATGCTCGGGGTCATAAAAAGTCCCCGAACAAGGGTCATTCGCCAAAGCCGCCTCATGCAGATAATCCTCTGCTCCACCCTGCATATCATATCTTGGGTCCGGGGAGCGCCCGTACCGAACAACATCCGGCCATTCATCCTTCACAAAGTCATACCCCACCGAGTCAATAGCCACTGGGTCCTGAGAGGCAAAAACACTCGAAGGCCAATCGCCGTTGAAGGGCCACATATCCCACTTGTATGGATGTGCGTCCGCATAGTAACCTCCATAAAGTCCGTCAATCAGGTAAAGGACTGTTTTACCGCCAAGCTCAGAATGCCCCATCAGGTCTACCAAAGCCCGGTAGTGGTTCCTCCCCGGGCTCCACGGTGGACTCTGGCCGGCGTTCGGCAAACTATAGTGCATGTTGTAATAATCAAGGAATCCACCATTCACCGGCACGCCCGGAAGCTCCGGCCTTAGAAACCCGTGCGGGGTCCTCACAAGCGAGCCATAATGGTTCTTTGCACACAGTGTCACGCCTGAGGAATGACCCTTCAAAATGGCAAAGTTAATGATATAGTCCGCCTCGGCAAATGAAACGGGTACATAATCCTGTACTTTTCCGTTCGCGTCATTAGTGCTCCAATAAAATGGGACATCAGAGAACTCTGTTCGCGACCTGCCGGAACCACCGTAATTATCCAGATAGTGCACGTTCGGAAACTCCGGATGCAGCATGTTCCAGTAAAAATTCGGTATCATCCCGGTTGGGTCACCGATAGTGATATCATTCTGCTCAACTCCCACGGTGTTTACTAATTGGCGCAATAACGAGAGAATCATCTGCGGCGAGTTGTCGATGGTATTCATGACGCTGGACCTTTTGTTATACGTAATCGGGTCAACTTGTGCCCATGTGGCGTTACAGGTGGTAAGGTTAATTTTAATGGCAATTTTTTCCCCTGCCCTGTACCCCACGTCTCCTTTGCCTTGGCTGTTGTTGAAATATTTGAATATCGCGCCCCACGCCGCCGCATCGGAATTCTTCCCTGCCACGCCCCGAATCGCCTGCGAGAGCATTTTCTCTACCACCGCCAGGTCGGTATGGTCGCTCTGCCACCAATGTTCCGGTGAATTATAGCCGTCCCAATCGGTCGCATTTGGGTCGTGAATCCAGACAACCCGCCCGGGATAAATTCCTCGAGCCTCACCTATTGGCCCATGAGGACCCCGTCGCCCTTGCGCATTGGCCAGCCGCTCCGGAAGATTGGCGAGCATAACTACACCCATCACCCCTGCTATGACTAAGCACAGACACGCCAGCGCTGCTCGAGACTCTTTCAGTAGCTGCCTGGCTTTCTTAAACGCAGTAACCGAGACCACCAGCCCCACAAGCCAGGCCACAAAGCCCGAGGCAAGCGGCATTGCAACGCGTTGACACGGATACATCGCACGGGAGGGTTTCGGCACGACGCGAACAAGAAACCAGATAAGCGCCGATAACCCCGTGATTGGAAGTATCCATCTGGCCCAATAACATTTCTTTTTACCTCCGGGATATTTATCGCTCTTGGGACAAAATGACGGTGTATGTTTTTCTTGCATGGTATTTTCTCCTCTTTACTCATTTTTTGACTAACTATTGCCATTTCTAAAAAGTAAGTGTAACATTCTATACGTACCGTCATTCCGACCGAAGGCACGGCTTTGTCGTGCCGAAGCGGAGGAATCTAATTAAATAGCTTCGCCAAAGGCGAATCAAAAAGTTAAACTTATTTATTGGAAACGGCACTAATTCCTGTTGCCCAAAGCAAAAACCTACGATGTCACCCCTGCGGAAGCAGGGATCCAGAGCGAAAAAGCTGGATTCCCGCTGGAGTTTATCCCACACACGATGCGGGGCGGGAATGACAAATACTGTTTCCGCAACAGTAACTAACTAAACTGCCGGAGCAGATATTATTATACAATATTGCCTCTGAAAATCACAGGTTCTTTGCAGATAATTATTGCCAATTGAGATTTTATAAGATGTGCTTATTTCCCCTAATCAGCAGGGAACTTCGTGCATTCTATTGAATTCCGTTGAACTATGTATATATGGTTTCCGTATAAAACTCCTTACCTCTCCGAGGGGTAGGGTGGGGCTTGCCCCACCATTATTTCTTAATTCCAGCCGTCCTCTCCGTCCAAAATCTCCGCAGTAATTCAGCTCAGCCGCTGTCCTCTATCAAAACCTGTCATTATCAAGCACAACTCATCGAAAAATATACCGTACCCCTTTTATTCCCTCAGTAGGTATAATCATCCCTATCGGTGGAAATCAAATTTCATATCAATATCAATTACCGACGCCCCACATACGCCAGATCAACCATATGATGAGAACCAAGAAGAGAATGGGGATGATTACCTCACCTAAAAGTTCGGGTAGGGCTGCGCAAACCACATAAATGACCATGCCGACGAGGACGCCGCAAATTACTCCAACAATCACCCCGAGCATTGCGCCGCCCACGCCAGCCGTATGAAAACCGACAATCGCCCCTACAACTGCACCCAGGACAGTTTAGATTATTAGAGTCGCGTTCAAGGCCTTATCTTCATCCCAGCCCATGATCAATCCTTCTGGAGAATTCCGGGGGCACCATACTCAATTCCAGCCGTCCTCTGCGTCCCAAATCTCCGCTGTAATTCAGCCCAGCCGCTGTCCTCTATCAAAACCTGTCACTAAGAAGCACAACGCATCGAAAAAGTAACGTACCCCTTTAAGTCCCTGATGCGCTTATTAGTCATTCTTGAGCCTTTCCTGCATTGAGTTCACGTGTTCCATCGAGAACGGTTCTCTTAACAGCTTGGCGTGTCCTTTTGACAGGACAAACTGGTAATTTCTTTCGGAGTCCGGTGAAGGGTTGATAATGTAAATCTGCCGACCTTTAACGTCCGAGCATGAATCTATGTAAGGAAGGGTCGATAGGAACCAACTTCGGATAAAAAAATCATCTCGCGCGAGACTCAACCCAATTATGTAGACGTCATGTGTAAACGAAAATGCAAATTCGGGTTTATACCAAAGAATGGCATTAGAGCGAACGTCAAACGCCTTCCCATAACCAGGGAGAACAAGAAATGGCTGGACTTCCCCATTGGGTGCATAACGACCCCATGTTCCATAATTCAGTAATTCTGGCGTATGGTAAATCTCTTTCTCCGGCATTCCCTCAGTGAACTTCAAAGACTCCCAGCCCAGTGTATTCACAGGACTCCCGAAAATATCAGTCGTACCAAGCCGCCAATTTACGGAGCCGTGAAGCTTACACAGCTTTATGGCGTTGTCTCTTCCGAAGTTGTATGTATATGGCTTACCAAGTCTCCGAAGTGCGACCTCAAGCAGACCGTCCCAGTTGAACGAGATGATGATGTCTCGTTCGTGAAGCTGTGACGCGAATTCTACGTACAAGTCGGGCAGGTCACTCTCGGATGGTGTGTGCTCTGCTATTGTCTTCGCCAGGTAAAACCGTAGAGCGAGCTTCTCTCGTGATCCTGCCTCTGCGAACCGCTCGCCGCCTCCTTGCTCTCTAAGTTCTACGTATTCCAAGAATGTGCATAGGTCAGAGAAATCAACACTCGAGTAGTCTACCTCTCCATCAGTGTTCTCTGTGCTTATCTTTGCGTATCCATCGACACGTTTGAAAGTCCCAAGGCATTCCGCGGAGAATTTCTTCATTGTTTTATCAAGCAAGGCCGCAGTTAATGGCACTCCTGCTGCTGCAGAAAATCCAGCGCCAAGGATGAAAACCCGATTCTTCCACACGTGCTGTTCATACCAGCGTCTGTCTAGTTCATTTTCTGCCATCGGCATATATTCCTAACAACGTATATATCGTTTCCGTATAACATCCCGACTTCTCGTCATTCAGAGTAATCCCAGCCGCTGTTGTACTCTCCTAAGATACAAATAAATTCTTATCCGTCAAGAAAAATTTGACAAACAAATAGGTTGATAGGTTGTTTCTTTCTAACTTAGGAAACGCTTTACTCAACCGTTTTAATCCTTGGCTCATCACTTAATTTTGGGCAATTCGACAAACTAATTGCATCTAAGTTGCTTATCTCTTCCCCGGTAAACCTCATTTAACCGACAACCTTGAACAGCCTAACCTTCCTCTTCACCGGCACTTTAGTTTACTTTAGCTCACTCCTCACTAACAATTTTCAAGAATCGAGCATCCGGTATCTAACTTCATCATTCGAAATTCCTTGTTCGATATTCTATATTCCTTTTTCATCCTCTGTCTTTTTTCCAATTTACCAATCACAAATTAACTACTCACCAATTAACTAATATCTTCCTTCCTCTTGAGTCTTGTGTCTTGAGTCTGTAGTCTTTTGTCTCTCGTATACAGTGCCGTGTCTCGGACATTTATTTAAAATCTACTTGAAATCAAACTCAAAATTTGGTATAATACGCTTATGTTAGCCAGCAGGCTAACATAAACCGCCAGCAGGCGAAGAGGACATTTCAGTTTGCATGTCGTAAGCTGCAGCGCAGCAAGGACTTATAGCCAGTCGGCCCAGATTCGCGAATTCTAAATCGTAAATATCGAAGATCCGGCCTTCCTTGGACAGAATCAATCAGGAAAAGGGGATGGCGGTGAGCGGAGTTCAGCAGACCAGGGGATCAGGATTCAGTAGATCAGCAGACCAGGGAACGAATATCCGGTTGCGGTTACGCTGCTCGTTTCGTTTATTGTCTTTCGGTTACGTCTTAAACGACGATTTACGCTTAACGCAACCGATACGAGCTGCGCATCCGTTTGACGAAATTCTCCTCTACATCTGTCGAGAACCCTCTACAAATCAACCCTTTTTATGCAAAACAAACCCAATTTCCGAAAAAGTCAAATGAACGTAAAGTTCTGTAATATAATGGCTTATGAAAATATTTGCGAGCGGACACTTAGTGAAAACAAACCCAATTCAAACCCCGTCCTGAGCGCAGTGAGTTTACCCTGAGTGTAATCGAAGGGAATGGGCCAATTTCCGTCAAGAAATTTTAAAAATATTGATTCTACAGTTCAAAGGGTATATAATTGTGTTGTTGCCTTGCTGTTTA
>Ga0315552_1000185_pt1 | contig 40578 bp, 31 predicted proteins | sample SalMarSW160170MG_2_FD_203102 | JGI IMG/M metagenome (GOLD analysis project Ga0315552, IMG submission 203102) | Salt marsh sediment microbial communities from the Plum Island Ecosystem LTER, Massachusetts, United States - Salt Marsh Sediment SW1601-70 ...
TTCTACCTTCACTTTGATATTCTTGTCCGCGAAGTACTTTTTTGTCACGTTAACAAGCTCGGTGGCGATTAATCCACCGTGCAGGTCCTTTAACTTGGCCACCTTCGATTCATCAGGTACCGCCAGCACCCACCTGGCTGGATTGCTCGTAGCCTTACTGTAGGTAAGTTCGCAGACATCAACCACATCGGACCCATTCTCCATAATCCAATCATAGCCGGTAATGCCCGCGTCCAGGACACCATCAGCTACGTACTTACTCATCTCCTGAGCCCGGAGCATAGTTAGCTGAATCTGCTCATCGTCTATGCTCGGTAGATAACTGCGTTTAGAATCGAGAATATGGAATCCAGCTTTGTCGAACAGTTCGATGGTCGCTCTCTGCAAGCTGCCCGCTGGAATACCCAATCTCAGTATCTTCTCTGACATCTTCTCAAGCCTCGCAATTGGCGAACCGGGTTGACTGTGCTGGTTCTGCTATTTATGTAAGCCATAGGCTTATAAACTTGCTGTTCGTGCCATTCGTTTGGCTTACTTCTTTCTTTTGACTTTTTTCCTTGTTTTTGCTCTTCGGGTAGTTCGCTTTTTCTTTTTAGTCTCGGACGCCTCGCTTTCCCGTCGCAAAAAGGTGTAAAACTCATAGCCATTCTTAGCTGATATCTGTCTCGTAAGGAAACCCTCTATTTGTTGCTCATCAGCCTCGGAGTCAACCAATTCATGGCTCTTTAGGTACTCTATCATCCTTCCAGTAAGCGGTATCGCATGTCCCTGCAGGGCCATCAGCATACAGTAGTCAACCGCGAAACGAGTAATACCATCCAGCTTCTCAAGAGCCTTTTTAGCCGGCCGCTTGCCAACCTTTTTCAGAGCTTGAAGGCTGACCGTATGATATTCGTTGAATATAGCCATCAGAGTGCTCGTAAGCGTATTAGTTGTCTGCCTTGTTAGAGGCGTATCCTCACCGAGTATTTCAACCATTTCCTCCGGCCTTGAGACACGCATGTCGTTCAGGTCAACAAAATAGTCGGCAAACTTTCTACTCATAGCTTGTGCCGCTGTCTCTGTTGTATTCTCACTGATGATGCCATGGACGATCGCATCTACAGGTTCATCATAAGTAGTCCTTTCAATCGTTGGATACTTGCGTTTCAATTCGCGGTACAGCTTTCGCACTCTCCGGGCATATTCTTTGCTATTAATCATAATGTTACTTCTTTACAACCGCATGCTCAGCTCACAGTGAGAATACCATAGGCAAAGGGTAAAACATCGAACCGCTGGTTTGCTATTCATATCCCTTACAGTGACCTGACTTACTGAACGTTATTAGAGGTCCTGCTTGTCCCATTCGCTTGCGGCCTTGTTTATAAGCCTCATTATCTCCAGTGTCTTTTTGAATTTCTCATCCTTGTGAAAACGTAAAACAGGGCAGAACTTACTGTGCAGTCTGTCCGCCAGCAGCGCCTGTATTCGGCTCCTTGCATGTGTTATGGCTGTAAAGGTTTTACTCTGCGCAGCATCGTCTTTGCCAAGAATACTGACATACACATCAGCAGTGCGTAGATCTGCAAGCATTTCAACTCTTGTAACACTGACAAGACCTTCGATACGTGGGTCACTCAGATGGTTGGATATAACTTCACTGACCGCTTCCTTTACAGCCCGAGCTACCTTTTCCTGTCTTCGTGTCGACATCGCTTAATTTACTGGTAACTGGTAAAATAATTTACCACCAATTACCAATCACCAATTACCACCTCAAAGGGTTCTAGCCACCTTAACGATTTCATAGAAATCAAGGACGTCATCCACCTTAATGTCATCAAATCCTGCAATCTTGATACCACACTCCAGACCTGTCTTGACTTCGCGGACGTCGTCTTTAAAATGCTTGAGAGAATCAATACTCATATCGTCCCTAAGTATTATATTGTCACGTATTAGCCGAACCTTAGCATTCTTGCTTACATTACCAGTACTGACATAACATCCAGCCACCGTGCCGACTTTGGAGACCTTAAATGTGGCTCTTACCACAGCTCGGCCAATCGATTTCTCTGTTTCTTCTGGCTCGAGCAAACCAGCCATTGATTTCTGAAGGTCCTCGGTTATACGGTAGATGACTTTGTACAACCTTATCTCAACTCCTTTGTTTTCCGCTGTCTTTGCAGCGTGTTCCTCGGGAACCACATTGAAGCCGATAATAATAGCATTAGAGGCCTCGGCCAGAAGAACGTCACCCTCAGTAATTCCCCCTGGCGCCGCGTGGAGAATCCTTATCTTTACCTCGTCGGTGCTCAGTTCAGACAAGTATTTGGTCAGTACATCAACAGATCCCTGCACGTCGGCACGGATAATAAGATTCAACTCTTTGATGTTACCAGCTTCTATCTGGGTGAATAGGTTGTCCAATGTTACTTGAGCACGTTCGGCGAGCGAACTTTCTCTCGAACGCATTTTGTTTTCTTCTGCAGCGGCTTTAGCTTTATTGATATCTTTCAAGCAGTAAAACCTATCGCCAGCCTGTGGAACGTCGCTAAGCCCAGTCACCTCCACAGGCATAGAGCTCGTCGCTGTTTTTATGCTCTTGCCCTGACTGTTCCTAAGTGTTTTTACCCGACCGAAAGCACAGCCAGCCAGTATAACATCGCCCTTGCTTAGTTGTCCCTCTCTTATCAGCAGCGTCGCAATAGGGCCCTGTTGTGGTGACATCTTAGCCTCCACTACCCATCCAGTTGCAGGGATCGTGTCATCAGCCTTGAGTTCAAGCAACTCAGCTGTGTAATCGAGGTATTCAAGCAAATCATCTACGCCTTCGCCCGTAACCGCGCTGGTTTTTACAATTTCCGTGTTTCCTCCCCATTCGGTAGGTGTTAAGTCCTGTTCAGCGAGTTGCGAGTAAATACGGTTGATATTGGAGCTCGGCAAGTCAATTTTATTAAGCGCCACAATTACCGGCACACCTGCAGCCTTGCTGTGAGCTATAGCCTCAATAGTCTGAGGCATAACACCATCATCAGCTGCGACTATTAAAACCACCACGTCAGTCATGTTAGCGCCTCTGGCCCGCATGGCTGTGAAAGCCTCATGGCCAGGTGTGTCAAGAAACGTCACCGTCTTGCTGTCCCACGTCACTTGAGATGCGCCAATATGCTGAGTGATGCCACCTGCCTCACCCGCAGCTACGTGAGTCGATCTTATCCTATCCAGCAGGCTAGTCTTACCGTGGTCGACATGGCCAAGCATAGCAGCCACAACCGAACGTTTCCCAAGATTCTCCCGCGTACGCTTATCAAACTCCTCTCGTATCTGTTCCTCCAACACCTTTTTTTGTTCGATCACAAGCTCAGTGTTGAACTCGATGGCAACAAGTTCAGCTACGTCGTTGCTTAAGGTTTGATTGGCCGTAGCCATTATGCCCTGCTGCATCAGCTTAGCGATAATATCGGCTGACTTGACAGCTAACGCTGCGGAAAGATCCCTGACCATGACTGGTTCGTTTACAAATGCTTTTTTGGGCTTGGCGGTTGAAACAGCTTCCCGCTCAGCCCTAGTGGCAATCTTCCGTGTTGGCCTGGACCGAAGGCCTTCGCCAACCGCCGCTTTCAGTCGGGCCTGTCTTTCTTCAATGTCTTGCTGTCGCCACTTGCTCTTCAGCTTGGGCTTTTTTAGGGCTTCTCCATCTTGTTCTTCCCGTCTTCGTCCGTATGTCCTCTCCTTATGTCGCTTTGGTGATCGATGCTTTTCACTGCTCGCATCGCTAGTCGTTGATTCCTGCTCCTGCTTGGTATACATCAATGGCTCCGTAACAGGCGCATCATATTTGGGTCTCTGCTTCGGCTTTGGTCGGCGCACAACATCAGGTGCCTCGACTCGAACCACTTGTGGCCCACTGAGACGAGCCGGCTTAGGCTTTTCAAGAATGGGCCCTGCAGGTAATATCGGCTCCGGCTTCTTCTTCGGCTGCTCAACAACCTTTTCTTCAGGTTCAGCCTTTTGCTCTGCAGCTATAACAGGCTCAGCGGCTTGCTCACCGAGTTGTGGAGCCTCTACTACTGCCGGGTGTTTCAGACTCTGGTCAGCTTCTGCCATAGCCAATGGCTCAGCCAATTCAGCAGGTTCAGTTATGGCCACACTCGGTTGCTCGGTTATATTAGCTTTGGCCCTTTTTACCTGCTTCTTGCGTTTAGGTTTTTTCTTGACTCGCACCTTCGCCAAGTCTACCTTTTTGGTAGTCTCAATCGTTGTGATATTTTCACCCTCGCTGAACCACTCGCGGATAGTCGCCGCTAATCCTGCCGAAATTGCTGACATGTGGTTCTTGACGTCCAGACCTTCATCCAGGCACTTTTTCACAATTGCAGAACTCTTTACGCCGAGCTCCTTTGCCAAAATGTAGACTCTTGTTGCAGCCAAGAAAACCTCTCTGTATCAACTTCCTTGTTCGTTGGTTATTGTATCGGCCTGCTGGGCCAACTCCTTTTCTGCCTGTTTTTGTTTTGCCTCAGCAGCCAGAATTTCAGCTTCTTTGCTCGCTGCTGCCAGTAACCTCTCAGCTACGTTTGGGTCGATCTTCAACTCGTTAACAAGAGGTTCGACTCCAACCTCATCCAAATCCAGAACGGATATCACACCCAATGCAATCAGCTTGTCAACAATGACATCATCCGCGCCTTCAACGCCCTTGACGCAATTTGCCAGGCGTTCAATGCCTCGATTGTATTCATCCGGTGTTAGTATATCGATGTCCCAACCTGTAAGCCTTGCAGCTAATCTAACATTCTGGCCGTGCTTTCCAATGGCCAGACTAAGCTGGTCTTCTTCCACAACTACCGTGGCTCGGCCTAATTCAAAGCACAGCGCAATTTCGCTAACCTTTGCTGGCATTAATCCATTGGCAACAAGCACTTTTGACGAATCATTCCAGCGGACAATATCAATCTTTTCACCGCCAAGCTCATCAACTATGTTCTTTATCCGACTGCCCCGTACTCCGACGCAGGCCCCAACAGGGTCAACCTTGTCATCAAACGATACAACTGCGACTTTGCTTCGGTAGCCTGCTTCTCTTGCTAACATGCGTATTTCGATAATCTTTTCTGCAATTTCTGGGACCTCGGCTTCGAACAAGCGACGGATAAAATCAGGATGCGTTCGGGACAGGATGATCTTGACCTGATTCGAGCCCTCCTTCACATCGAGAATCAAGCATCGAATCCTCTCCCCAGGTCTGTGCGTCTGCCCCATTATCTGCTCGCCTCTTGGTATGAATCCTTCCGTCCAGTGGTCCAAGCTAACAATTAGAGTCCCTCCTTCGTACCGCACAACTGGGCCACTTATAAGTTGGCCCTTGCGCTGGACGAATTCCGAGTATATGCTATCTCTTTCATCAGCTCTTATCTTCTGGATCATCACCTGCTTAGCCGTCTGAGCTGGAATCCGCCCAAGTTGCTTTATGTCGATCTCTTCGTTCTCTTTGGACGCACTGACCACGCCTGTGTCTCTATTAATCTGCACTACGATGTCGCTGTCCGGCTCGCCAAAGTGCTTTCTAATCGCAGAGACCATAGCCTCTTCCAAATCGACAAATATAGACTCCTTATCTATATTCTTGTCACGTGCTATGTTCTCTACGATTCTCAGTAACTCCTGATTCATAGCTCTCTTCCCTATATTTTGCCGTTTTGCAAGGTTATCTGGAGACGACCTTGCATTATCGTCACCCTGCAATGGGCGTTGGCACAAACAGAGCAAAAAAAAGTGGAAACTCAAACAGTTTCCACTTCCCATACGTCCAAGCCGAACCGAGGTTGTAATCCTTTCTTACCCTACATTAGTCGCCTCCGATATGGCACCATTTTGCCATCCTCTGGCAAAATAGACACCAAGCCACAAGCCTCGTTCGCATCTCGACGCTGAAGCAGAAACAATGATGCTCAAGCCGCCATGTGCGCAGCCGCACAGATGAGTTATTCGTCTACCGTGCTGCACTATTTACCAATCCCGTCAAAAGCATTTTAAGCACCTCTTTTAGACAGTTAGCTTTGGCAGCTTTTAACCTCTAAAGCCAAATATATAATAATAGTCGTCAAAGCCTTCTGGGGCAATAACTTTTTTGGTGAATTTGTGTAATTTTTAGCTCGTACGATGCGGAAAAACACACTTGCGTAGCCAAAAGTCCTATATAATTTACGATTCAACCGTCTGAAAGCCGCATACGAATTCCGTCTAATGCGCTTGATTATGCCTGTTCGCTTGATACGAAAGCTACGTTTGAGTTTGCCACGCAAAATGGAGGAATAAAATTAAAAGCGTGAAAGGTACCTGCGACAGCCTACCCTGGCGTAACCCCCGAAAACTGTACCATTGTAAATTAGAGGGCATCCGATAACTCGAGCCGGAGGTAGACCGGTTGTTTTTTGGAAAGGATATTTTAATGATAAGGAAATACCGCAAACCAGAACAAATAGTGAAATTGCTCCATAAGGGGCCAACACTGTTCTAGGCGCGACATTACACGGCATAACACCACTTAGCCTACGATGCAATATGCACTTTTATAGATTTTTTTGCCGCTGGTGTACTCTTAGGCATGTCGGCGAGCCTCGGCTCCTCGCCCAACTCGACAAAGCCAGATGATGTCTGAGCACTAGACCAATGAAAGCTTGCGTGTACCTATAGGACCACATTTATCTTTTCTTCATCTCATTTGCCCCTGCATGAACTTCTATAGTCAGGATTTAAGTATTTCGTATCGTATAGGTAGCCTGCTTTGTTAATGTCGGTTCTGCACAAAATTTAGAGGATGAAAGACAGAAAATGGCAATTTTTGGAAAAATACGTAGTTTCCACAATTGTCTTTTGTGTGGGTTACTTGATAAATTATATAATAGGTACGGCGGGAGAGTAAGTGTGAAAGGGAAGAGGAGCTATCCAAAGAAATGGCTGAGTGTTCGGCCATTCGTTTTTTCTAAAGGCTAAATCTACATTCTTAAGCATTATTTTTTAATGCATAGAAATATCATCAATAGTGATATAATGGTTCTGTCTAATAATCAGAAAAATAAGGTAAGATCCATGAAACGAACTGTTATTATTTTTTTACTTATGGTCAATGCTGTTTGGAGCGCCGAAATCCCCTTCACACGTGGTGTTAATCTTACAAATTGGCTCCAGGCTTCAAGCACGCAGAAAATCCAGTTTACTAAATTCACAAAGCAGGATTTGATCAATATTAAAAGTTTGGGCTGTGATGTAATTCGATTACCTATCAACCTACACTTTATGACCGATGGTGAGCCGAACTATACGATTGACCCTTTATTCTACTACTTTTTAGATCAAATCATCGACTGGGCTGAAGAGCTGGAACTGCACCTGATTCTCGACAATCACACATTTGACCCGGCGGCTAATACCGATCCGAACGTTGGTGATGTACTGGTACCTGTGTGGACACAAATGGCTGAGCGTTATAAAGATCGCTCAACCTATCTTTATTACGAAGTACTCAATGAACCACATGGCATTTCGGATACAAAGTGGAACGAGATCCAGCAAAAAGTCGTCGATGCAATTCGCGCGGTCGATCAAAAACACACTATCATTATTGGTCCGGCGGGATGGAACAGTTACAACAATCTCAAATATATGCCTAAATACAGAGATGAGAATTTAATTTACACTTTTCACTTTTATGATCCATTCTTATTCACTCATCAGGGCGCCAGCTGGACTAATCCATCATTAGTGCCGCTCGCCGGGGTGCCGTTTCCATACGATGCTAACCGTGTACCTGACTGTCCGCCGGAGCTGGAAAACACCTGGGTAAAAGGTAATCTTGCAAACTATAAAAACGAAGGAACAGTGCAGCACGTTAAAGAATTAATTAATATTGCTGTGGATTTTCAAACTAAACAAGATGTTCCTTTATTCTGTGGAGAATTCGGCGTATATAAACCCAATAGCGACAACACAGACCGTGTTTACTGGTACAATGTTGTGCGACACTATTTTGAAGAAAAAGGCATACCCTGGACAATTTGGGACTATACCGGCGGTTTTGGGCTTTTTGAACAGGGAACTAACGAATTGTTCGAATACGATTTAAATGTTCCTCTCGTTGAAGCGTTGGGATTCACTACCCCGCCGCAGAAAGAATTTATCCTCGAACCAGATGCAAACGGATTTGATCTATACCTGGATTATATTGCACCAGAAATCGTTGAATCCAGTTGGATAAATGAAGGACTCTTGGATTATTACTCTCAAGACAATCCGGCATCGGGCATTTATTGCATTCACTGGACGGGGGTTAATCAATATAGCTGTGTCTCATTTCGTTTTTCCCCGATCAAAGACCTTTCCTTGCTGGTAGATAATGGTCTTGCAATTGATTTTTGGATTCGATGTAATAATCCAAATGCTAAAATTGACATCCGGTTTGTGGATACCAAAACAGACGATCCCAATGATCGCCCTTGGCGCATGCGATACACAATTGATCAAAGTATTGCTACGTGGAATGGCGAATGGGAACATTTGCAAATTCCACTTGATTCATTTACGGAGCACGGCTCATGGGATGATAGCTGGTTTAGTCCGGTTGGCGATTTTAACTGGGCCGCCACCGAACGTTTCGAGATAGTGCCGGAATACGGCGACTTAAAGGGAATACATTTTTATTTTGATGATATCCGTGTGGTCGATCCTAATGTGATGAACGTTCAAGCTGATAATAAAACGCAGTGAGCATTTGAGTTTTATCAGAATTATCCCAATCTCTGTGCAAAAAAAAGCCCCCGGCACAGCCTTCGACATTGCTCAGGCCAGGAGTCCGGGGGCTAATATTTCGTCGCGTTTATTTTTTATTCAGTAGATATGGTTAGATCAAGCTCGATATCATCGATATAAATAATCCCATTTATATAATTTCCATCGACGCCAAGACATAGAGATTTGACCATCTCCGTATCCGTAAACAGCGTGTTAAGAATAAATTCCACTTTCTGCCATTCAGCTTTGCTTAAATCAACATTTTGGTATGCTCTCTTGTTATTGACCTGGATGAAGAAATTCCTACCCGTGTTGTCCTGATACCCAAATATCCACACAGTCACGGTGTCATAAGCCTTCCATTCCATGGGCGGCTCGAATGTGCGGCTGGCCACGGATTCTGTGACATCCTCTATGTTATTATAGAAGAACGGCATGGATTGTCTGCCGCTGTGCACGATTTCCAGCTCAGCGAAGGGCGGTTCGAGATAACCGACCTGTGAGCCGTTGTTGGGGTCTTCCAAACCATCGATCCAGGTCTGCCAGACCGCCTCACCTTCCTCTGTGTTATCCGTATAGCTCTCGAAGTCATCAATGATGAAGGTGTTAGGCTCTATCGGTTGGGGCGTGCAAATTCCGCTGATACCATCTATGTAGATAATCCCGGATGTGTCGTTTCCATCGACGCCAATACCCAGAGTTGCGATCGTCTCCAAATCCGTATCCAGCGTGTCAAGATCAATCTCCACTTCCAGCCATTCAGCTTCGCTTAAATCAACAATATTGTATGCTCTTATGCAATTGACCTGGATGAAGAAATCCCCACCCGTGTTGTTCGGATAGCCGTGTACCAACAACGACAGAATGTCGTATCTGCTCCAGTCCATGGGCGGATCGAATGTGCGGTAGGCCACAGATTCTGTGACGCCCTCGTTGTTGGTGTAGAAGAACGGCATGGATTGTCTGCCGCTGTGCACGATTTCGGTTTCCATGATGGGCGGCTCGTCATAACCGACCTGCGAGCCGTTGTTGGGATCCTCCTTGCCGTCAGTCCAGGTCTGCCAGACCGCCTCACCTAACTCCACGTTATCCGTATAGCTCTCGAAGTCGTCGATGACGACACTTACCTCATGTCTGAATGCTGCATAGACGCCGAGGGTATCCGTCTCGATTGTTATATGGCCGTCAGAGCGATTCACATTCAGATTGCCATGCGGCGTATTCCAAGTCTGGGTGTCCGAATCCAACCAAAGAACCTCGATTTCGTTTGGAGAACTATACGTCCAGAAGCCAATCGTAACATCCGTTGTGAATGCATCTTCTCCATTTAGAGTTTCGAACTCGAACAGACCGCTCGCTAACTTTGTACCTAAAGGTGCAGGCGCAGGCAGTTCACCCAAGTGGTTGATATGGATGATAGGTGAATAGAGGAGTGTAGAAGGATCGACTTGAAGATATGCTGCTAACAGGTCTTCGCAATAGTAAAACGGGACGAAACCTTCTCCAGAAAGTGGCACCGCAGTCGGCACATGGTAGCTTCCTCCTTTACCATTCTTAGGCACTTCCTCGTTCTTCTCGTAGGTAATGTTGACTGTTATCCCTACCTTCTGCTTTGGATCAATATTCAGCGCCTTGACAACAACCTCGATTACTTTCCTGAGTCGTTGAGCACGTTTTGTGGCTGGCAAGCTGGAGAACCATTGTGCAACATCATCCTCAGTTGTTGCTCGCCGTTTAGTCCCCTCTATAGAGGGTGGAAAGCCGTCTTTACGGGCTGCCTTCTTCAGTGCTTCACTTACTTTATCTTCAATAGACGTTGTCAGCCCGGTAACTTCCCAACTATACGAATACTTGGCAAAAACCTTCTTTGTGTGACCTTTAACCTTGGAACAACCTTCAGTGGTCTCGGCTGATTTGGTCACAGGTATGACTTCACCATCTCCGTCCGGGTCACTTGCGGTATAGCAACCGTTGAGATTAATCTTGATATTAGAGTCTGCAGGACGCTTGTCCAAAGGATACGCGGGGAGTGGATTGCCGTCTTTTCCCGCATAGTTAGCCCCCGTCCCATCTCCAAACCCGTTATACGCTTTACCACCGTCCAGTTGAATGCCGCCACCCTTGAAATCATCTCCACGTACTATACCATGCTTGGCTATGTGTAATTCCCCGTTCTTACCGACGCGTTTCCATGCCTCATTTGTGGTAAATCCGCTGTTAACGTCGTAGGCTTCCTTGGTTCCATCCGTTGATTTGTACCCAATGATTTTATTATTGTTGTTCCGAATGATGTTTTTTTCAGGAATGGGTGACAAATTCTGCAGGCCGAGCTGTTGCAGAATCCACCCCATGGCATTGTTGTCAAATGTATCCTTGGGATTATGGTTGTAGACATAAACAATACTGGGTTTCTTTTGGTTATCCCCTTCACGTTCCTGCGCCGTCGCTATAAGGACAGTTGTGAGAGCAATACCAAGAATTACAGTTCCTAAGTAAATAGAAAATTTCTTTCTGATCATTGTTATGGCCTCCTTATCTTTTGTAGATAATCAGGATTATGCTTAATGTTTACACTTTAGTAATATGTCCCGTCATGCGTAGCGGTTCTCCTATAATGACACAAACGATGCTGCAAGGGTTTTAGATGCTTTTCTTAAAGTCAAGAGGCCTACGCCCACAGCATCTCTTGGTATTTGCTGGGGACGTGCCTTAGGGCGCGTAGATCCCATACCTGTATTGCCGAAATCAGACAATGACGACTTAAAGGGATGAAACGATAGTTCCACTTAGTGCCTACCTTCGCTCCGAAACGGACACCCAGCAACGTGTGAATTTTCACAGGTCTTTAATGATGACGAATACTCTTATTTTCTTCTGCCAAGGTGCATAAACAACTGTTGTACATTGACCATTAGGCCAGACAGCTACTCCACTAAATCGCGTCCGTATGAATCACTCCTAAACAATAGTATGGCCAAAACGGCCGAAGAAAGCAAGAAAAAACCAACGAATGTCCAAAAAATTTGTATAGAGAGTGACAACATAGTACCAAGGCGCAACAAAACCATGCTCCTGAATCTGCTTTGACCTTGCCATCCCTCACGGAATTTACTATTTGATCAAAAGGCAGAAAGCACATCAGATGTCTTGATTTGGCTTTATTTTTTTCGATATGTTAGTTAGGATAACCAGTCAGTCGGTGAACAGAACTGGTAATCAAATGTAAATAAGGAGCGAAGATTATGAAGGCAACGTCAACTCTCTTAATTCTGGTTGTAATTACATTTATTGTCCCTATCTGTTTCGCCCAGGACGATATTTCTGCAAAGCTAACACCATCTTCAATAGAGGCTCGAATAGAAAAAATCAGAATGGGCGATATAATTGTAAAAACCAATCCAGGGGCTGATGTAAAAGTTCAGCAGGTCCGTCACGAATTTTTATTCGGCACGGCGATTACAAATCATCTTGCGGAAAAAGACGAGAACGCCATGTCGCCGGAAGACAGAAAGATGTTTCTGAAAGTCCTTTCGGAGAACTTCAACTACGCGGTACACGAAAACGCCTTAAAATGGTATGACTGCGAAAAAGAGCTTAACGTTGTAGATTATTATACAGCGGACAGGATATGGGATATCTGTAAGGATCATAATATACCGATGCGCGGCCACTGCATATTCTGGGCGAAAGACAAATACATTATGCCCTGGTTAAAAGAGCTGAATAATGATGAGCTTCGCGCAGCAATTAACCGTCGTGCGATTAGCGTTACAAAACATTTTAAGGGTCGTATTGAAGAGTTTGACCTGAATAATGAAATGATTAATGGTGACTTTTTCCGTCGTCGCCTCGGCTACGGCATTGTCAACGAAATGGCTTATATGGCAAAAGCTGGAAATCCGGATATTACCCTATATGTAAATGATTATGGTGTTCTTGTCGAGAATGGCTTCAATGCCAGCTCCTATATAACTCAAATCGAAAACCTTCTCGCAAACGGTATCCCTATCGACGGGATTGGATGCCAGGGCCATTTTGTCACATCCGACGAAGCTGATTCTTTCGGCAGAGCTGCGACTACGCCCGAGCATGTTCAGAAGACGCTCGACAAGCTCGCCAAGTTCAATCTGCCGATTAAAATCACCGAATGTCTTTTCGTCGCCGATGACGAGCAAGGCATGGCCGAAGCGCTTCGAATGTTCTTTCCGATTTGCTTCGCACACCCCAATGTGGAAGCCATTTTAATGTGGGGCTTTTGGGAGGTGGGGCACTGGCAACCACACACCGCAATGTGGAAAAAAGACTGGACACCCACGCCTCAGGCATTAGCTTATCGCGACCTTGTTTTTAACAAGTGGTGGACTCAAACTTCCGGCAAAGCTGATGGTAATGGGATGCTCAAAGCACGTGCATTTTACGGCGATTATATAATCACCTCAAATGGACGGGCAAAGAAGGTAACTCTAAGTAAGAAAGACAAATCGATAAAGGAAAGTTTTGAATAATAAAAATTTCGTAGGTTGCAACGCTAACTTACACACAAAAAAGCCCTGTACGGAGACAGGGCTTTTATCCACCGCAGGCGGATTAGTTTCTAGAACAGTTAAGTTTACCCTTCGACAGCTCGGTTGTGGGCGGAGATGCTCAGAACGAGTCTTGCTATTTGATATCCTCTGCGGGCCTTGATAGGTGGTGCAGGTAACCTTCCGTTCGGGGCCAGATGCTTCGACTCTGCCCCCGTTTCTGTCTTCGACAGAAGACACGGGGGCTCCGCTCAGCATGACAACCGGCTTGCGGCTGCATAGCTCGTGGCTTGTGACTCATCGCTGGTCGTTAGTGTTTCGTTAGCTTCGGTAGGCATCACGAAATCTACTGCAGGCGCATCGCTAATCCATATTGCTACAATGTAAGATCTCTTGTGGACGTCTATTCCGACATAAACATCATCATCCTTTGTCAGGCTGATTTTGTTGGAGAATATCTGCTTTCTGGATAGCCTCTTATTCATGGCCATTGCTTATCGAAAAGCACAAATTGTAACCGTTGAAAGGATGGCCTATATTATCTTGGACGGGTTATTAGAGCACCTTACGCTTGACAATGACGGTCCAGTAGCTTAGCTTAGTTGCTCCTGAAGCAATCGTTAACGGTAAAGTATGTTAGAGAAAATAGTAACACGTTTTGCGCCATCACCAACCGGGTATCTACACGTTGGTGGGGCACGAACAGCTCTATTTTGCTGGCTCTGGGCCCGGCGTAATAGTGGTGTATTCATTCTGCGCATCGAGGATACAGACCAGAAACGAAATACGCCAACCGCTACCCAGCAGGTGATAAACGACCTGCGGTGGCTCGGTATCGACTGGGACGAAGGCCCCGAAGTGAATGGGCCAAGCGGGCCTTACTTCCAGTCCCAGCGAAAAGACATTTACGACAAATACGTAAAGCAACTAATCGATCAGCAAAAAGCATACTACTGCTTCGAGACCGAAGAAGAGCTCCAAGCCATGCGCAAAGATTAAAGACTCATCGGCGATAGTGGCCAGCAGATGATCAGACCATTGCGTTATTGCGAACCATCTGTATAGAGTGCTTCAATATCGACCGCGGACAAAGCTGTATCGTAGATCCTCACATCATCAAGCTTGCCAAAGAAGAAACGCGTGCTGCCTTGATAGGAACTGAGCACCAGCCGGTGACCTTGCCGGGGGCCCCTCTCGGCATAGCCGGCAGAAGCATCCAACTGGCCGTTGATGTAGACTGACAATTCAGAACCATCCATGCTCACTGCCACGTGAGACCATTCGTTCATGGGTGTCGTTGAGTTGGAAAGCACAGAAACAGGGGCCGTATTGAGCTGTCCCAAAGTAAACTCCGCCTGAGTTGTTAAATGTATGGTCAGGGCATAGTCAATATCGTCGGTGCTTTTATTTGCCCGAGACAGGATGTACCGCATGCCGCCCATGTGGCCAGGTTCAAGCCACATGGCTAAGGTCATCTGCTCAGGTCCTAATACCTCACTGTCACCGCAATCCACGTAGGTGTTGAATCCGTTGAATTGCAATGCTCCATTTATCTTGCCTTCAGCCCATTCTGGGTTATAGATTGTTCCGTGGTTGTCACCTGCCGAATCGGTTGCAATGTCTCCGGAGCCTTCGTCAAAGGCCCAATGCGCGATGGGTACTGGAGCAGGTATCTCGACCTCCTGCCAGGCAAGAAGGGGATACCCTATCCAGGGAGGCATCTTCCATATATCATCGGTGCCGTTATCCATTTCATCCACGAAGTCCCAGCCGGCATCGAGAAATGTCGCAGCGGTCTTCATCTGTGTGGTGCTCAAGCCAATACCACCGTCACTTTCAGACAATCCGCTGACCTCAATATCCCAGAAGCAATTATTAATTGTGCCTTCAAAGTTATCTCCCACTAATCCACCGACAAACGTGCTATTATCTCCACCATAAACACTGCCAGCGGAATAACAATCAGTGATGTGGCCTGTGTGGATGACTTCCGCACTACCACGTCCGCCGCCACCCTGTCCGCCCGTGATGTTGCCGTTACGCCCTACCAAACCTCCGAGGTTGTTACTGTCATTACCTCCATAAACATTACCAGTGGCGTAGCAATTGCTGATGTGGCCGGAGGAATTCAATCCCGCCAGGCCACCTAGGCATCTACACTTATCTCCACCGGACACCATAGCGGTGGAATAACAATCGGCTATTTCGCCCCCATTGCTTCCAACCAAACCACCGAGATTATCGCTTTCCCGGCCTGATGAAACACTACCGGTCGCGTAGCAATTGGTAATATTGCTATCATATATTACTCCGACAAGGCCACCGAGACCATCAGCACCATCTCCACCAGAAACACTGCCGGTGGCGTAGCAGTTGGTGATCGTGCCTCTATAATTGAATCCGGCCAAGCCGCCAATAGAAGAAGAAAACGCAGTGCCAATGACCGATCCGCTGGCAAAACTGTTTATGATTATGCTATTAACATCGAATCCAACGAGTCCTCCAATTGAGTCCACCCCGGTTACTCTACCGGAGGCACAACAACAGATAATTTCACCCTCATTCCGTCCTACCAATCCCCCGATATCCCAGGTCAAGAATAAAAATTCACTACCAGAGACATCACCAGTGGAGTAGCAATAAGCAATAGTACCAATATTAGAACCTATCAGTCCGCCAAGACTGTGTGTACCTGACACTTCGCCGGTTGCATAACAATTGAGAGCACTACCCCAGTTTTCTCCTATCAGCCCGCCGAAATCACCGCTGCCAATCACTTTCCCCGTAGCATGGCAATCGGTGATTATACCCCAGTTATGCCCTACCAATCCCCCGATCCAATAACCGAAGGTGACTTCAGCGGTTGTGTTACAATTATTAATGCTGCCATCGTTTTGTCCCAAGAGCCCGCCGATGCCCAACATACCCCTGACTTTGCCAGTAACAAAGCAATTAGTAACCTCACCAATATTTAATCCCGCGAGACCGCCGACACAAGTTTTACCTCTGATAGAAACATTTTCCAGGTCCAGGTTTTGAACCTTACACTCACCCATTTTGCCGAACAAGCCAATATAGTCAAGCGTGCCAGCCTGGATGGTCAGATTTCTGATTATGTAACTATTGCCATCAAAACCGCCAGTAAAGTCGATTCCCTGAAAACAAGCCTCGTCGTTTATATCAGGTGCAATCATGGCCCTGGTAAATACTTGCCCGCCGGGAAGGTTGGGATCCAGATCGATGTCGTTGACCAAGACGAAGTGCTTGTCCAGCAGGTTCGGATCCGAGCCGATTAAGACAAGCTGCTCAGCCGTGGCGATTTGATACGGATCGTTAGGCTCGCCAGTTCCACCGGCGAATTCGGCCGCGAGAGTAGATGAGGCGATAATAGAAAAAATTGCTACATAAAGACACCCTGCTTTAAAGATACGGAATGCACTCATGATAAAGCCCTCCACTATAAACCGCATTTATATAGCTATGATAGCAAATCGTCAAAAAAAAGAGCAAGAAAATTGATATGCCAAGCACATCAAACATATATTATACCAATTGTGCTTGATATTTGCGCCTTTGTCATTTCGACCATAGCCCCCGTGCCTTCTGTCGAAGACAGAAACGGGGGCGAAGTGGAGAAATCTATTTATGGCTTAGCCATTAAAAAGCAGACCTATCCCGAACCAAGCTCTTAGAAAATGGAGTGCTGACATTAAATCCAAATTTACTGCGCATCCTCGCTGGTGCTGTAGCGGTTTGTAATAGGCAGCCGGTGATCCTTGCCGAAACCCTTCGGAGTGATCCTAACGCCAGGCGGCGACTGTCGTCTCTTATATTCGTTTCGATCAACCATCCGAATGACCTTATGCACCACCTCTCTGGCCAGACCTGAATCAACAAGTTCCTTTGCCGACTTATCCTGCTCAACATAACCTTTAATAATTCTGTCGAGCAACTCATAGTCCGGCAGCGCGTCTGTATCTTTCTGTCCAGCACGCAACTCAGCGCTGGGAGGTCTTGTTATCACATCGTCTGGTATTAATTGTTTGCCTGCAATCATATTGATATATTCAGCCAGTTCAAAGACCGTCGTCTTGAGCACATCTTTTAGCACTGCAAAGCCGCCCGCAGTGTCTCCATAAAGTGTACTATAACCTACAGATATTTCGCTCTTGTTGCCGGTCGTTAATACTAAAGCCCCAAACTGGTTACTAAGTGACATCAATATAGTCCCTCGGATCCTCGCTTGTAGATTCTCATAGGCAATGCCTTTATCATGCCAGCCGGCAACCGCCTTTAGTGACTCGTTAAATCGGCTCAATATCGGCTCAATCGGAATTGTTAGAAATTTCACACCCAGATTTTCCGCAACTTTCTTTGCGTCCTTTATGGTCTCAGGTTTGTTGAACCTCGTCGGCATCGTTATACAGAAGACGTTTTCTGCACCTAATGCCTCAACCGCGATTGCCACTGTCACAGCGGAATCTATGCCGCCACTAATACCGATCAGTGTTTTTTTAAAGCCGTTTTTTTGTACATAATCTTTGGTCCCGAGCACCAGAGCCTGGTAAATCTCCTCAAGCTTACTTACAGATTGCGCAGCGCTCTGACAAACGGGCACAACCTGAACCGTTCCGTCATTGGCTCGCACGACATCTGCAATTAAGAGGTCTTCTTCAAAACCCTTAGCCTGCGCAAGGATCCTACCGGCTGAATCGGCAATCATACTACGGCCGTCGAAAACAAGCTCATCCTGACCACCCACGAGGTTGCAGTATGAAACAGCGCAGCTAAACTCGCTGGAGCATTGGCTAATCAAACCTTGCCTGGTCGTGAGCTTACCGACGTGAAAAGGTGAAGCAGAAATGTTCAGAATCATATCGACTCGGCCGACTTCCCGCAGAAGACCTTTAAGCCACGCCATATTCCAGAGGTCGAAACATATCGTGATTGCAATACGAATGTCCCTCACATTAATAACGACCGGTTCTGTACCGATGTCGAAATATCTTTTCTCGTCAAACACACCGAAATTAGGCAAAAGGCTCTTCCGATAGACCTTGCTGATCTTCCCTTTCTTTAGTATTGCAGCGGCGTTATAAGTCCCACCTTGTGCGCCTTCAGCAAAGCCAACCACTATGGTTTCTTCCGGACATGCTGCCGCAAGTTTTTCTACAGCTAAGCGATTGTCATCGAGGAAGTGGCGCTTTTGCAGTAAGTCCTCTGGTGGATAGCCACTCACAGCTAATTCAGGAAAGACGAGCAAATCCACTTCTGCTTCGACCGCTTGAGTCCAAACCCTCCTCATCTTCTCTACGTTACCGTCTAAATCGCCCACGGTTGCGTTGAATTGTCCCAGCCCTACACGCAATTAATCCGTCTCCAAATTGCGAACGCTCTACCGATGGTTCCTCTTTCGTTACAAATTTCAATAACCGGAGAGGGCGGGATTCGAACCCGCGGTAGGGACAAGCCCTACACAGCCTTTCCAAGGCTGCTCGATAAGCCACTCCGACACCTCTCCAAAGTAGTTTTGAGTTCTTAGTTTTTAGTTGTTAGTTTAATAACGTCTTTCCACTAACTTGGCGAGAACCTTTAATATATGGTTTAGGCATTTATTCAGTGTCGATTCTTTGAACTTTTACTTGTTGTAATTTTAACCAATATAGCGGTAGTATAAGGAGTCTGCAATTGTAAATTGCTCCAAGTATGGACTTTGTCGGACGAAGTTTTTTAGCAAAGCGTGAATGGTAGCGTTTTCTTAATGAAGAATTTCGCTCGGTTGATGATCCACAGAAGCGGTATCAAACGGGAAATAAAAAGGCTGGAACTTCGAATCGCTGAATTGAACGAGGCCGTAAAAAAAGATACTAAAAGTCGACTATTTATTGAAAGGAGTTCCCAGATGCGTGCATTAAAGATCTGTTTGTGGATAACAGGTATTGTGTGCCTACTGTCAGTAGTAGGGTTGTTCTTGCCCTTGTCGGCGTTCGAGTCTATCGCAGGCTTCTTTGGGATTGAGACGCTGCCAGACTCATCGTTGATTATATATGCAATTCGTATGGTAGCAGCTACGTATATAGGCACTGGGGTGTTTTTCATTATTCTGGCACTGAACCCCGCGAAATATGGAGTACTGGTACCGTTCTCAGCCCTGGCTGCAATTTTCATAGGTGTGGTCTGCGTGATAACAGGACTAGCGGTGGGAATGCCTGCTCCATGGTTTCTGGGCGATTTTTTGAGCTGTGCGGTGCCGGGCGTTCTCATATTTGTGTTCTGGCGACAGACGAAGTAGATGTCTGAGATATTGATCGATACGATTCAAAGCGGCTGCCTCGAATAACCCAGCAAACGACGAGATATAAGTGATGAGTCACGAAAATATCTTACCTTTACCGGCAATCCTGACTACCATACCAACAGTCGAAGCGAGATTTGCACCTTGACAAAACGATAAAAGAGTATAGTGGGCACCCCTTAGGGGGCAAGCACCGCCAAAGGCGGGCAAGCTTCAGCCCACAATCATAAACTAAGGACAGTAGTAGGTGAAAGTTTAAGAAGCCAGTGACCATATAAATGATTATCAAAATTAAAGGAGAAATGTCATGAACAGAATATTGTATCCAGCCGTTAGTTTGTTGTTGGCCTTTGCGCTTGTTTGTGCGGCTTTAATTTCTATGGCGTCCGCGGTAGAGCCAGCCACGTCGAGTGCTCGCCTTTCGGGGGAACTTAAGTCGATCCAGCTACCGAAGCCGCAAACAGATGGCGGCAGACCACTGATGCAGGTGTTGAAGGATAGGAAGTCTTCGCGTGAATTTAGTACCGAGAAGTTGCCCCCGCAGGTGCTTTCAAATATGCTCTGGGCGGCGTTCGGAATAAGTCGTCCGGATTCGGGAAAGCGTACTGCACCATCTGCAGTGAATTGGCAGGAGATCGACGTCTACGTTGCCACCGCTCAAGGCCTTTACCTTTATGATGCCAAGGCACATTCGTTGATGCCGGTTCTGGCGCAGGACATCCGTGCTGCAACTGGGCTTCAGCCGTTCGTGAAGGATGCGCCTGTGAATCTTGTCTATGTGGCTGATTTCTCCAGGATGGGCGAAAAAACGACAGCCGAAGATAAAGTTTTTTATTCTGCTGCCGACACGGGTTTTATTAGCCAGAATGTATATCTATTCTGTGCTTCTGAAGGATTGGCGACCGTTGTGCGTAATCTAATCGATAAGCCAGCTTTAACAAAGCTGATGAAACTTCGACCGGATCAGAGAGTCATCCTCGCACAGACGGTCGGATATCCGAAAAAGTAATATTCGTGTAGGGTGGGGCTTTCATCCTTCGCAGTTGCTCTGCTGCTGCGAAGGATGAATCGGTCGAAATGACAACCGATCTTTTCAACAGAGCCATAGTCGTACATAATAGTTTTTGGCTGAGTGATGGTTGTTTTAACCTTTCATGGGCAGAGAAACCATCAGGCCTAGAACAATACTTGAATTCTTCTCAATCCATGCAACCGGGGCAAATCGGTTGTACATTCAACGATAGATGGGCGTTCACTAATAGCTAACGGTTGTTTGCGGTGGTTGTCAGAAAATCTGGCGACCCGTATAGAATCCTTACACCTGCATTTGAGGCCAAACATGGCCGATATGGGGGATAAGTCGCCCTCTTGGCCCACATCTGGACAAATATACCAAAGCCGATATGCAAGCTGAATTCTGGCACAGTTGTTGCTGTGTCTACCTCTGAAGCTTTGAGATATGCTCTCATTACTTTTTCATCGTCACCTGTTAACGAATAGTGCTTTGAGGGCGAAATTTGGCAGCTATGGCCAGAAAGAAACGACAAACCGCGCTCAAAGAGGAAGCTCCTGAGGTGCCCTCCGACCGTGATCAGTTTGCCAAGGAGCGCTTGGAGCATGAGATATTGGCTGCGGCCGAGAATTCTGTCGAGTCTCCGGTAAACGCCGCCCGGCCGACAGCGACTCAAACAATTGTAACCCAACATCAGCCCCGCTTTGCAGCCATTCGCGGGATTCATTTATCGAGGTTACAAATTGTCCTTGCCGTCTGTATTTTTCTGACCGTGATGGTGTTGCTCTACGGACTGTCGAAATCCTTATCCGGACCACGTGCCGGTCTGGCTGCGGTGACAGCGGAGCAGCAGATAACAGCAGATGGACAACCGGACACTTCCGAGCAGGCCTTTGATTTGGAAATGTCGGCTGTGGATTCTGAACAATCGGTACCTTCAGGAATTGAGAAACCTGAGTCTGCATTTGCATCCACAGAGCCACTGTCTTTGAGGGTCGCCGACAACTACTATCTCCAGGGCGATTTTGCCAAAGCCTATGTAGCTTACAAACAGCTCCTGCAGAGTCTATCCGGAACCGACCAGGAGGCATTGAGAGATTTCCTTGAGCTTAAGATGGCTTTTTGTGTCAGAAAAGCGGAACGCGCTACACAAGCAGATCGCATGCTCCGATCTGTTGCACAAAGTCGCTTCGCTGTCATAGCAGCGGTGGCTAAATATTACCAGTGCATGGATTTGATACAGAATAAGCATTACCTGCAAGCTGCAAGCAAAGCTTATCAGATAATCGCTCTGCTTGATGCGGTGGACTATGACAGGGATTGGGCTTTGTCACTTCAGCGAGATTGCTCTTTTCTTGTTCCTGAGTGCCTTACCAGAAACGTGCTTGCACTTTGTGACGCTGATACAGAGCTGCCGGCTCAGCTCTTCAGCAGTTTACGGGATGTAGATCCCTTTATTGGGCTGGGGAAAGCACAACTGCTCAGATTTTTGAATTCTGGTTCGGATCAACTGAGCAGAGCTCTGCTTGGTCCACAGGTGCGAAAGATCGAGCATACAGACGGAACGGTTCGCTGGCAGGTTATATGCTATGGTGCATCAGTTGAGGAGCTGTTGGCAAGATTTGCCAACAACGCAGGTCTCGAAATCAGATGGATATGCAGGTCGGATTCGACGGCAGAAGAACGGGCAGTCCTAGGGACTCCTTGCGGAGAAAGCGTTCAGAAAAGGCCTGTATGTCTGTACTTCTCTACAGCAACACCGCTTCAGTTAGTAACAGTGGCGGCCGGATGTGCTGGTTTGTTAGCACGAATTTACCCGCCTGCGGCGGGTGAAGATAACCAGGTTGTGGAAATCCTCGATCCGTCAGACTACTCTTCGCTGTCGGAACATGTCACAGTACTTGCCGAAGAAGCCATCCCACTTTGGCGGAGACTTCTTCTTACATCTAATACTTCTGAACGTATCCCAAATATACACTTTGCGCTGGGACTTTTGCAGGCGCAAAGGGGTCGTCCATCAGACGCTATTGCAGAGTTCAAACTTGTAGCCAATCGTTTTGCGAACACACCTTTTGCCCCCTACGCGCTGCTACATGCCAGCAAATTAAAGGTAGACCTGCGTGACTACTCCGGTGCCCGCGATGATTTCAAGCAGCTTGTAGAGCAATATCCTGATACTGAGTTTTCGCACGAAGCGTGCTTGTTTCTTGCTGATGCCACAATGAAGGCCGGTCTCTTTGCCGAAGCTGCCAGTACCTACCGCAAGGTTTATAATCTCAGCTTATCTGCGCAAGCCCAGACTGCATCCGCACTGGGAGCAGGCAGATGCTTTTACGAGACTAAAGAATATGAAGCGGCTGCCAGATGGCTGAAACGATACCTCAGCCTCTCGGACGACCACAAGAGCAAAGACTTCTCCGTGGCAAGTTTTCTTCTGGGAAAAGCCTACTTAGCTTTGGGCAAGCCACAGCAGGCTTGTAATGCTTTTCAACGAGCGCTTGACGGACCTCTTCCTAGAGAGCAGCACATTGAGGCCATCTCAGCGTTGGTCGAGGCGCACATCCAACAAGATTGTTTGGTTGATGCAATTAACGTCCTGGAAAACACAGGTGCGTGGCAGTTCTCACAAAGGGAGTCTATCGAAGTACTTTTACTAAAGGCGCGGATATTTCGCTCCATGGGACTTTTTAATAAAGCTATGGCCGTACTCGCTGACAGAGCCGAGTATCTGCCTGACCCGGAACTTAAGGCGCGAGTACACTTTGAAATGACTAAATGCTACATCGCGAAGGGCCAATGGGAACGAGCCTACAAGAGCCTCAGCAGTATTCTCGTCATTGTTGAACCTGGCCCCTTCGCGCAGGAAGTCGAGTACGAGCTGGCTCAAGTCAGTCTGAAGCTGAGCCGAGTTGCCCAAACCATTGCCATCTGCTCCCGAATTTTGAAATCGGCACCTTCTGAGACAGTAAGGAAAAAAGTCTCTGACCTGCTGGCCCGCGCTTACACGCAGCAGAAAGACTACGACGGGGCAGCGCTGGCTCTTTTAAGCGAACACGATCAATGAAACCCAAAACAAGAAAGTTGTGGTCAGAAACAAAAAGCCATTCAGGCCGATTCGCTTGTTTGCTGCTATTGTCTTGCATAGTGTTATCGATGAGCCCCGAGATAGGGGCCGACAACGACACTTGGCAAAACGTGCCGTTCACTACCGGCTCCAAGGCCCAACCGAGCAACTCCGGACAAAGAACAGATAGTACTATTTCGCAAAAGTTGTGGCAAAGCAGGTTAAGCGTGCCCTATGGCGAAAGAGACGACAAATATAGAATTGAACTTCAGCGTTTGATCGAGCAGATACGTTCGGTTAAATTTGAACCGGCCAGACGTATATCCGGGCCTCTCGCTGCTGTAGAGCTGGTGCCGGCAGCAGAACCCGAGCAAATATCTTTGCCCACAGATGTCCCGCAGGAACCGGTTAAGGAACAAATTGATGACCAAGCCATTGAGATCGAGAGGGTGACTAACCTGCCCTATAAGCCGATTGCCGAGGATACTCTGCTTATGCTCGAAAAGATGTCGCGAAATCCTAGCCAACTGTACGATCCTCTCGCGTTAGGTGAGGTTCTGTTCCTCAGCGGGCATCTCAAAAAGGCGGCGAAGTTCTATCGGCAAGCGTTTGAGCGTATGGAAAGAGATGGCGTTGCCTCAGGCCAGGACAGTGCTTGGGCCTTATTTCAAACAGGCAATTGCCTTCGCCATGATGATCTTCCCTCGGCTAAACAAATATATGAACAGCTACTCGTAGAATACCCCGATTCGCCATGGAGTGATTTGGTGAAAGCACGAATAAGATTGATCGACTGGTATCTGCAGGTCGAGCCAAAGTCGTTAGTTGCTGAACAAGGCTCGTGAATATCTACGAGTGCATAGTACATGATGTCCAGAACTGAAAGATTTTAGGAACAATATTAGAGCATCTCGAAGGTAAACATGGCCAAGACGAACAACGAAAAGCAAGTTGAAAAAAGAAAAGATGTTGCCAGTGTTTTAATCGTTGATAACGATACAAACATGGCTCGATTTTTGCTTGAAATCTTAGCACAAAAGGGCTTACAGGCAAATCTCGCCGGCGACAAAAGAACTGCCCTCGACCTGCTTGATAAAAACAGCTTCGACCTTGCATTTATCGGTGAGACAATTAGCCCAAGTGGTGAGGTGTGCAATCAGTCAACGAGTAATCTTGACCTTTTAAAGAAAATCAGAGCAAATTCGCCTGAGCTACCTGTGATTATGATGGCTGATGTCACTCGGATAGGGACCATGCAGGCAGAGGCTTTGAAAGCACAGGCCAAGCAATGTGCCGACTGTTCCGATCCCGATAGCACTCCGCAAGGAGTCCCTAGGACTGTGCTTCGCCATGGAATAGAAAGAGCCGTGCAGGCGATTCGTGCAGGCTGTTGCGATTTCCTGATTAAACCACTTGAGCGTCAGAAAACAGAACGACTGTTGGAGACTTTCCTGCCAAACCACAGCGTCTCAACAGTAGCCTCAGCAAGACAGGGGAATCGATGTTTGTATCAGATCGTCGGTAAGAGTCCGAAGCTGACTCAGACTGTCAGTTTAGCGGAAAGAATAGCACCCACTTCGGCACCGGTTTTGATAAGTGGCGAAAGTGGGACAGGAAAAGAACTGATTTCTTTTCTTATCCATCACAAGAGCAAAAGGACTCTTGGCCCCTATGTCAGAGTCAATTGTGCTGCGTTGAGTGATTCGCTCCTTGAAAGCGAGCTTTTCGGCCATGAGAAAGGAGCGTTTACCGGCGCCCACGCCCAGCGTAAGGGCAGATTTGAAATGGCTCACGGAGGAACGTTGTTGCTGGATGAGATTAGTGAGACGCCACTGAGGTTTCAGGCAAAGCTATTGAGAATCCTTGAACAGCAGGAGTTTGAACGGGTTGGTGGGAACGACAACATCAAAGTAGACGTTCGAGTAATCAGCACCACTAACAAAGATTTGCTGCAAGAGGTACAGTTGGGTCGGTTCCGTCAGGACCTTTACTACAGGTTAAACGGCGTGCGATTGGTGGTCTCTCCACTTAGGGAACGGGTCGAGGATTTAACTGAACTTATATGGCATTTTGTCAATCTCTACGCGCGCCAGTCCGCAGGACGCCCTACGGCGGCACAACGTCGCATCACGAAACTTGATCCAGCCATGATGGACATTTTTACCAAATACCATTGGCCCGGTAATGTTCGGCAGTTGCGAAATGCTGTGTTGACATCGCTGATTTTAGGGTTTGGCCAAACCTTATCCTTAGCCGACGTTTCCTGGCTTTTTGACGAGTTACAGCCGTTACCCCAGCACAGCCTAAATGGCCCAATCATGGAGTCCGTCGGCCAAGAAGCCGTTGAGAGCAGGCAGTTGCCCATCAGGGGTGGATTGGGGGGAGTGCCGCTTGAGCAAGTGGAGCGGCAGGCGATCTTGGACACGCTCCAACAGACGAACGGTAATCGCACCCGAGCCGCGAAGGTCTTAGGCATAAGCGATAGAACGTTACGCGAAAAGATACGTCGATATCGGCAGCGGCAGTGCCTGCCGGTATCAGTGTAGTCATAGAAGTTACATTGTGCAATGAGTTAGAAAACGATTTTCAAACTTCATAACAATCAGTCGAGGTAGAGAGCAGAAAGATGGCAGACGAAAATGAAAATGATGTAAAACAGCAAAAAGAGCCGGAGAAGCAAGAATCTGGTGGCAAGGCCTCAATTAAACGATTTTTGCCATGGATAATGTTGGCTGGTGTAGTGCTCATTTCTGTAGGGATGGGCTTTGGCCTTGGGCGCGTATTTGGTGGCCGCCAAGAGAATGAGCCGGAGGTAAGTGAGCAGCCCGCAGGACGCCTTACGGCGCAAACAGAACAAGTCGGCGCACCATCGCAAGGAGTAGGTGCCACTGCGGATGACTCAGTGGGCACCTGGTACTACGATTTGGAGCCGGTAGTGGCAAATCTCAATGAACCGGGCGTTACACGGTATGTTCGAGTAGCTTTGACGCTGGAGATCAGTAATAACTTAGACCAGAAGGAAGGCACATCTTTTCTTGAGCAGAAAAACCCGCGTCTGAAGCATTTGCTTACTCTGTATCTGGCAAATCAGACGATTGAGAATATCAGGGGAGAAAGGAACCTCAGACGCATACAAGCAGAAATATTAGACTCTTTTAACCAGCATCTTTTTCCAGACTCAAGACCTCAACTGACCCGGGTTCTTTTCAAGGAGTTTGCGATACAATGACTGATGAACTCACGAGTAGCCTGAGCAGAACAAAGATACAGCAGTTGCTTGCTGCGGTCGGTTCAGCCGCGGCTGCGGATACGGAGCAGGTAGAGGCCACCGAATACGACTGGCACGAGCCACACTACTTCAACGGCGAACAGGTCGAGCGACTTGAAGAATTAGCCAGGCAAGCGGCAACGGCAGTAGCCGAGAAACTCGCTCATTTCTTTCGGAGCGATTTCAATGTTACTGTCGGTTCGATTAAGCAGCACTTTGCCGGCGAATTGGGCGAGCAACTACAGACCGAAGGTCAGCATAACCGTTATCTAACTTTTGGATCGGATCAGGAACACCCGCGTGGATTCGCTTGTATACCTGCGCAAACAGCTCTTAACTGGCTTTCACTACTACTTGGGGATTCTGAAACTGAAAAGGAGCCAGCAAGTAGTTTATCCCAATTAGAGGAATCGCTGCTGTTAGATGTCGCTTCGGCTGTTGTTGAAGCGTTCTGTGGTTGTCTGCATGGATACCATGATTTTAGCCCGGCTGCGGCTTTCACCACAGGAACGTTGCCTGTTGAGCTGCAGGGCGTGGAAGAATTTTGCCGGATAATACTTACCATCGGAAAGGCTAAATCATCAAGTAGCTCTGAAGTATACTCCGTAATTCCTTGCGCAACGCTGGCCCCTGTGGTGGGCAAGACTCTTCAAGACGATAATCAGCTTTCAAAAGACGATAACTCAAAGGCTATACTACAACACCTCCAGCAGATGCCGGTTCTTGTCTTTGCCAGGTTAGCCTCTATAGCGGTAACCTTTGAAGAGGTAGCGGGTTTGCGACCCTGTGACATACTACTGCTTAATAAGCCCATTGAAGAGCCAGCCGAGCTTATCATCGAAGGCCGAACAATTTTTCGTGGCAGGCCTGCTCGATCAGCTAATCAGCGAGCAGTGGCCATCACGGAATCTTATTTTGAAAATACAGAAAGTTCAAATCCTGTGGGTGCGCCTTTAACAGTTTGAAGGGGATCAAAAAAAATGCCAAAAACTGCCAAAGCTACGGATCAAAAGTCCAAGAAGAGTGAGCAGCCTAAAGATACCGCCTCGGAAAAGGACTCTAAGAAACAAGTGCAGTCTGTTGAGTTCTCTGAGGCTGTCGAGACTGGAGCTCTCGCCCCTAAGGGGCAAGCCCCTAAGGGGTTTGACATTCTGTTGGATATGGGCGTGTTGGTTACTGTCAGTCTTGGCCAAACGGAGATACCAGTTAGGCGGCTGTTGCAGCTCGGACCCGGCTCGGTGCTAACGCTCAGTAAGTCTGTTGATTCACCGGTGGATCTGTATCTGAAGGATGCTAAATTTGCGGAAGGGGATGTGGTTGTAGTCGATGGCTGTTTTGGAGTGAGAATAAAAAGGGTCATTGGCGTGGAAGTTGAGGCTGAGGCAGCAGAGACGAATAGTAATTCGTAATTCGTAATTCGTAATTGGTAATTGGTAATTGGTGATTGGTAAATAACCAGTTACTGTTTACAAGTTTTATATACGGCACAAGGATTGATAATGGCAATTCCCGGCGGGTCAAACTCATTATCGGATCAGAAGGTGACAGGCGAGGACCTGCTTAACACACCCTTGGCTTTGCATAGTAATATTATTTTGGCCATGGGCTTGGTCGCAATTCTGGCCACCCTTATTATTCCTTTGCCCACACCGCTGTTGGATTTGCTTCTTGCGTGCAGCATATCGCTGTCGGTGGCTGTTCTTATCGTTACACTTTCATCAAAAGAAGCGCTGGAGTTGTCCGCTTTTCCGTCGTTGCTTCTGTTCGTGACGCTGTTTCGGCTCTCTCTTAACGTTGCATCAACCAGATTGATACTCTTGCAGGGCAATGCCGGCAAGATCATCCAGACCTTTGGCGGTTTCGTTGCCGGCGGTAGTTTCGTTGTGGGGCTGGTAATCTTCCTTATTCTCGTCGTTATTCAGTTCGTAGTGATCACCAAAGGCGCCGAACGAATAAGCGAAGTCTCTGCTCGTTTTACTCTTGATGCGATGCCCGGCAAACAGATGGCAATTGATGCAGACCTGAACGCAGGGATTATTACCGAGACTCAAGCTAACGAACGTAGGACTAAGATTGTTAAGGAAAGCGAATTCTACGGAGCGATGGACGGCGCCAGTAAATTCATCAGGGGCGATGCCAAGGCAGGCCTGATAATAACTGCCGTGAACGTCGTAGGTGGCATAGCAATGGGCTATACTCGCGGCATGACTGTTGCCAACGCCATAAAGACATATTCTATCCTTTCAATTGGAGATGGCCTTGTTAGCCAGATACCATCGGTAATAATCTCCGTTAGTTCGGGCTTTCTGGTGACGAAGATATCTTCGAGCCGCAGTGTAGGTCAGGATCTCTCAAAGCAGTTTCTCAGAAGCAGTCAGCCGTTGATGATGGCGGCCATCATCATCGCATCAATGGCGTTTGTTCCCGGTCTGCCTAAGGTGCAATTCTTACTCCTGGGTGCCGGCACTGCGCTACTTGGCAGACTCGCAGCGAAATCCGAAAAGAAACCTCAAAAACCAGCTCAAACCACATTAACGAAAGCCGAACAAGAACCTGTTGAGCAACTTCTCGATATCGACAGAATTTCCGTGCACGTAGGCGTGAGACTTATCAGCTTGGTTGACCCTCGAAAAAGCAATAGCATCTTCGAGCGTATAGGTGCTCTTCGTAGAAGCTTTGCACAACAGCTTGGCATCATTATCCCGTTGGTTCGTTTGCGAGATGATATCAATCTCGAACAAAATGCTTACGAGATTAGACTCTCGGAAATACCGATAGCAGAGGGTCAAATAGAGCCGGATATGTATCTGGCTATGGATCCCGGAACGGTGCAGAAGAAAGTAAAGGGTATAAAAACCAAAGAACCAGTATATGGGCTGCCAGCCTTGTGGATTACACCGCAGAATAAAGAGAACGCTGAGGTAAACGGATATACCGTTATAGATCCTGGGTCTGTTTTCATAACACATCTGTCCGAGACATTGAGGAAACATGCTGATGAACTGCTGACTCGTGAGGATGTGCAGCTTCTAATCGATCGGCTTCGCAAGAACCAGCCGTCTTTAGTTGGAGAACTGGTTGGGGCTGACAACGAAGTATCTGTTGGACTGCTTCAACGTGTGCTAAAGAGCCTGTTGAGAGATCGAATACCAATTCGGGAGTTGACTACGATACTTGAATCATTGGCTGAGCACACCCCAAAGACTAAGAACGCGACGACCCTGACAGAACTGGTCAGGAAATCCCTAAGCAGGACCATAACCGAGCAGTACAAGGACGAGGCTGGTAAGATTACAGCGATAACTTTTGACCCGGCATTTGAACATCAGTTGACATCGGCTCTGAAGCAGGAAAGCGGAGAGCTGAAGCTAACTCTGCCTGCTGAATTTGCTATGGAGACCAGCAGAACAATCGCTCAGGCTTGGAAGGCAGCGATGGATGCGGGCAAAGACAAGGTCGTCTTGCTGTGTGATTCAAGGCTGCGCTGGCCCTTGACTGGAATGTTATCAAGAACAATCAAGTTATTGCCCGTAATAGCTTATGACGAGATTGTGCTTGGAACAGATGTGGAGCCGATTGAGACTATCTCCATTCGGGAGACTGAACCCCAAGTGAATCCCGGACAGCAACAGCCAGCCGTGGCGTTAAAAGGAGTAGCTCAGCCAGTAACGTAAACTGTGCCTCTTATCAGAGTGGTTACGACGAGAACGATGATTGTAGTGCTTGTTCATCGTTCATAGTTCATTGTTGGTTTATCTATGGACTACGAACATAGTGCTATGAACTAATCAGGAGTATTGCAATATGCCGTTAAATGCTCGATCCATCGGGGTTAGCGTCGCTGTGATATGTTTTTTCAGCTTGAGCTTTGTCAGTTGGCTTAGCGGACTTTCGCCCTTTGTCTGTTGTAAAAGAGCTTTTATAGGTGCGCTGATAGCATATTTCGCAGCCGGCTTATCTACGAAAGCGGTGAACGCTATTTTGACTAACGCAATGATCATGAGTCGGATGAATCGGCACAAGGATAGTGTTGGTGACAGTAGAAACTAAACATATTTCTGAGGTTTCCTGTGAATCAGGGCCTGGCCAGCAGCTTGTCACAGACAGCCAGGAACATCTCAAGGCCGTTGCGCTTCGTACGTATTCAGGCCAGAAATGTCAGGTACTCGACAAGGAGCAGATAATTCAATTACTGCCTATGGTTCGCAAGATAGCTCAGCGTGCGGCAACATATCTAAGGCCGCCATTATCGTTCGAAGATCTGGTATCAGCAGGTACGATCGGATTGCTCAAAGCTGCCCGTGATTATGACGCTTCCCATCATGCTGAGTTCAAAACGTATGCTTATATCAGAGTCAAAGGTGCTATTCTTGATGAATTGAGGGGTCTATCACTGCTTCCCGTAAATCTCAACAAACAGGTCCAAAATGCTCTTGAGCTAAGTCGGAAGATCACCGAGCGAACGGGCAGGGCACCTGCCGATGAGCAGTTGGCTGAAAAACTTGGGATACCGGTAGAGGAACTTTATGAATTGTTCGAAAATGCCCGTGTCCAGCATTTTATCTCAATTGACCACGATGGGCAAGAAAGACCTGCACTGCGTGATTTTTTGCCGGCAACTGGCACTCTTACTCCTGATAGCCAAATTCAACAAGATGAACTCGTAGCCAAACTTACTGAGGCCATACAGCAGTTGGAACCGAGCCGACGGCAGATCATTCTGTTTTACTACCAGCATGACCTAACGATGAAGCAGATAGCTGAAATCATGAATATTACTGAGTCGCGTGTCAGTCAATTGCATGCAAGTGCTCTTTTCAACTTATCAGTGAGATTAAGGCAGTGGAAAGATGGCGGATAATGATTACAATGCAATAAAGCCCGTAGATAGTCTGCACAATGTTACAGGCTTAAGCCCCGTAAAGCAGCGACACGAGCGAAGGCGTCGCCAGAACTTGCACTCACAGCACGAGAAACAGCCCGAGGAAGAATCGGCAGAATCACCTGACAGCCAGAACCCGGATGAAGAGGTTGCTGGCAACGGCAATGAAAATGATAAACATTCTATTGATTATCGTGCGTGAGTGTATATTTCTGTTTGGATAACAGCATTGAAAGGCTAAAATAAGCGATGCGCAAAACAGCAGGACATATTCTTAGAAGCGATGAGGTCAGGCTCGAAGGCCAGCTAAACCTAAGTGTGTTACCATCTGAGCCAAGACGTACAAGTGCCGCCACGAATGCAGGTGCTCAGAGGGCAAGCATTGTTCAGAGACACCCTGAATTTGCCGTTATTGAAATAACCTGCTCATGTGGCGCAACAATGTATTTGAGGTGCGATTATTCTAAAGAAAGTTCTTCTGCTGAGGATTCAAATCCGGTTTCGCGGTAGATATAAAAGAGATGGCAACTATCCTTAGCACTTAAGCGTAAGTTTGGCAGTGTAATCATGTACGTAGATCAGAGAAGTCATTTTGGAGAAAGACAAAATGCAGATTAGCCCAAAAAACATCTTTCTGCTATTGCCCATGCTTACTCTCTTGAGTTTTGGCTGCGCAGCTCCACCTGGACGGGTGGACGTAATACTTCCATCCGACGGAGGTAATCAACAAAGTGACGCGGTAGCGAAGAGATTTCAAGAGTCGTCCTCACAAGGTCGAACCGCGGTGGAGTCTGCTATAGAATTGTCGGAGAAATACGCCAGACTTTCTGAACAGGCCTCGCAGCTTCGCGAAAAAAACAAGGACCTTATCAATGAAAACGCGATGCTTAAAAAGCAAGCTGCCTCGCTTGAGGCCGAGTTGAAGCAAACGCAAAAAGAGTTAACTGAGGCAAATGACCTCCTGATCAAAATGCTGACGGAATTGAACAATTGGAAAACTAATATTTTGGGTTTTCGAAATGAGATGAGGGAAGCTGAGAAGGCGCAGCTCGAAGCGCTATTGAAGTTACTTGAAATCCTTGGCGGTGAGATCGAAGCTGAAGCCGTCCAATACCAGGATACGGCTCCGAATGATGTGCTGCCGGACCAATCAGAACAACATGAAGTCCCAACAACTCCGAACTTGAGTGAACCAAATGAATAACTTGGCAATAACAAAATACCACCATCAGTGCGCAACATACACGAACGGACCTGAGGCAATCTCCATAGGCATCTGTCATTGTGCATGTGGGCTTGGCCATCCTGCGCAGCATGGCTTACACCACTTACGGGGGTTGCTTGTTGTAATGTTTGTACTTTTCCTATCAGGCTGCAGGCTTTACAGGGAGAACGGTCCGATGGGAGGGGCCTATTATATCAATCCGGACAAGGATATACGCAGCATTGGCAGAGTGGCTATGATTGAGTTGGAGAATGAGTCGAGCTATCCGCAGATTTCAACAGATGTTACGGAAGCATTGTTCTTGGCACTGCAGAAGAAGCAAATGTTCGGATTGACGGTTGTGACTCAGGACGACCCATCGTGGCGAGGTCTACACTCGGAGTTGGATTCAACACCTACATTAAAACAGTTATTGGCAATTCGCGAGATGCTAAAGTGTGATGCGGTGCTTGTGGGTACTGTCACCGAATATCAACCATACCCACGAATGGCAATTGGCGTCCGCCTGAAGCTTTTGGACTTGAATGATGGGCAAATATTGTGGGCTCTTGAGCAAGTCTGGGACAGTGCTGACAGGGCTACTGAGACTCGTATTAAGAGGTATTTTCAGTCGCAGATGAGATCTGGTTTTGCCCCTTTGCGAGAAGAGTTGGTTGTAATGAGCTCGTTAAAATTTATCAAGTTCGTCGCGTACGAGGTGGCAGAGACACTAAATCCCCGACGGCAAGATGAGCGAGCGAAGTATTTTCGCAACCGATCTTGATATAAATAGCGTGCAAAATTTTACAAAAAGGTCTAAAGTTTTCTTAGAAATTTGCGAAAAAAATATGAATTGTAGACCTTGCAGGGATGAAGTAATGATAGATAACATAGAAAGCACCAGAACCCAAGACATTTCAAACAATTCACCGATCAGGCAATCTGATTCTGCTAAAATCCCTTTGGGCGGTGATATCGATGTATCCTTGCAGGTCAGCTATGCGTATATCATTAACAGGGCTACTCAAATCCCCCAAACTGACAATAATGCCGTCCAAGAAGCTCGCGATCTCTTAAAATCTGGCCGGCTCGAAAATGAAGCCAGCACCCGAGCTGCCGCAGAGAACATAGTAAAGCTCGGTATATAGAGAAACAAAGGCAAAATCGACTATGTAGCGCTACTGATTATACTGGGCGGCAACCGGTCTTGATGAGCTTTACAAGCTCGGTGAGCACATTATGAACGCGGAGCAAGCGAGAGATTAGCTACACCTCGCCGCATTGGTTTAGGACTTTAGGGCATGCGTCCGACAAACACGGTCAAACCGCTTGGCACAGAAAAAAAACCGGACACATCAATCGTAGGAAAATTCAAGGAACTCTGGAAATACTATTTTCTGCAGACTCTTCTGGCCACTGTTGTGCTCGCTGTTCTGGTGTTTTTGCTCGGTAAGGAAAAAACCGTATTGATCAGCACGATGGGCGCGACTACTTTTATCGTATTTGCAATGCCTACTACCATCTCGGCACAGACAAGAAACGTAGTAGGCGGCCATATCGTAGGCCTTGCCTCCGGAGCGATATTTTATTTCGCTGGTTTTCCGTATATACTGGGATATCCCCTTGCAGTTGGATTAGCCATTTTCCTCATGGTAGCTCTCGATTTTGAACATCCGCCGGCCGCAGGCACAGCTTTAGCTGTTGTGATTAATGAGGTTTCCTGCGATGCTTTCATCACAATAATGTTAAGCGCAGTTGTGCTTTCCCAATGCAGGTACTTCCTCAGAAATCATTTAAAGGACTTGATTTGAGTGACGACTACATTACGCAAGTTGACAAAGGCCAGAGCTAAGCATCAAACGTAGAAGTCGAGAATTCTTCCGGCAGGGCTCTTGTGGATACACTTTGTTGACCTGTCGAACTGGCTGAAAAGACCAGCTTGATTGCTGCTACGCCTGACATGGAATCCCGCAGAAATAGCGTCCTTGTTGCTTTTGCTATTGTCAGGTATCCGAGTTGCGGCCAAACTTAAACAGCCGTTGCTGACAAGAGGAACAGATTTGATAACTCTACAAGAGATTCGTTTCGTCACTTGGCTAACCCCCAATTAAACTCATGTTACCAGATTCAAGCCGCCAAGTCAAGCAAATTCATGAATTGAAAAGCGAGTAAGTGAGATGTTTTCCGGTTTTTATGCGAACCTTGTTTTGCATGACTATATTATAGGACGATTAGCAGCTTTCTTGTTGATGTAGTTTAGCTCCGTCGGTACAATTCTATAAGCGCGTATTGAAGCACGACTACAGTGAGCCTTTGATGTAGGATCATTACGCAGAGGGGTTGCCGATGCAGATAATCGTGAAATGCCCTCGTTGCAGCAGCAACTGGATATTGGATGGTTGTGCGGTTGACAGAAGGATAAAATGCAAGAAGTGCGGCAGACTATTCAAGGTTCCTAATTTTGATGAAGTGCCGAAAGCAGTCAGAGTGGTAAGACGGGCAAAGGGCACTATATATGTGGATCAGACCGGCAAGACTTACGGCTGACGCTGCGATGGTAGCTCTTTGGCGGCTTTCTGGTTAGGGACTTTTGGTTGTGTTTTTTCTACAGGGGGGTTGTACGGTTTCTTAATGTCAAGTGCGTTTTCGATCCTGCCTATCCTGACCGCAAGATTCGTAAGTTTTTCATCGATTGCATCCAGTTTCTTTGCAACTTCCTGAAGATCGGTGCCTACCCTGAACAGATTTCGTTCGGTTAAATCCATGTAGCGGTCCATTAAACGTTCGTAGGCATCTATTGCTCGACCTGCATCGGTTCTGTGTTCGGGTATGGTAACCTCGGGTCGAACTTCATAAGTTCTTTGACCGCCCTGAATCGATGTTGACAGCCATATCACCGATAGACAGCATACCGCTACAGCTACAACTACCAACGACTTTTTGGTTACTCTCATTTCGTAGTCTCCTCTTTTTTAATCGCAATTCGGGATTTCATCTTGATAAGCCTAAGGCTTATTGATTTATCGGCAGAAACACACATTTGATAACGCTGATTTACAAAAAACAGGCTGGTTGCTAAGAGCCTTAAGCTCTCTTACGCAGGCTGAGGGCCGGTAATAATTCCGTGTGAACCACTGAGCATGAGTTTAACAAGTGAATCGTCAGGGATGATATTGGCAGTTCCATGGTACGGCACTATCAATTAAAATCAGGTTCCGGCACAATTGGCTGCCATTGTATCTTGGCGGCACCGAGAAGGGTACCGGTCGCATAGGCCAAATCGATCAGCGCTATCTGATACTCGGCCAGCGCCAAGATTTCGGCACTTTGGGCGTCGGCAAATGTGGTTTGGGCCTCAAGTACATCGGTGGACGTCCTGAGGCCAAGTTCGAATTGCCGCCTCTCGGCTTCGAACAGACGTCCGTCAAGAATCGATCGTTGTCTGCTTGCCAGGATTCGCTGCCAATTAGCCTCGACCTGGTCTACGGCATTGAGTACTTCAAGTTCGATAAGTGCCTTGCGGTTATCGCGGTTGGCCAGGCGCTGACGGCGTTGATAGAATGCCTGATGCAATCGACTTTGGCCTGCTTCGTTTCCCAAGGGCACGAGCAATTGCAGCCCAGCTCGATGGTCCGCAAACGTATTGTCAAAAAGTAAATCGTATGCATCAGCCCTCGTTGCACCCAGGCCATTTATGTTGTATGTATAATCCAGTGTCACTAAGGGAAGTGCCTGATTGCGAAAATAGTCAACTGTTGTTGCATCCTGAGCAATTTGAAGTTCCAGCTCGAGCATCTCTGCACGATTTTCTACGGCTGACTCAATTAGCTGGTCTTTGCGCAGTTCATAGCGAATGGGGTCGGGTTCTGTGAGGGGTATAAGCATGGTGGGCGTTTGCATTTCCAGGCCGGTCTTGTTGACTACTCGTTTGAGCTCACGCTCTCTGTCGCGGAGATTATTTTCGGCTACGATGATAGCCTCGAGCTGCTGTGCAACTCCGGCCTCAGCGCGAATCACCTCCACGGGTGCTCTTTGGCCTGATTTGACGAAACGTTGAGCCTGCTCGAGTTGGGTTTGGGCCAGGTCATATTGTTTTTGTCTCACATCCAGCTCTCTTCTGGCAACATACAGGCGCCAGTATACACGGTCCAGAGCTGCGATCACCCGTATCACTTCGAGTTTTGTGCGCGCGTCAGTTATCTGTCGTTCGAGGCCGGCGAGACGGATGCTATATGTATTGGCTCGCTTTCCGGCACCTTGCAGGAGCGGCTGACTGATTGAAAGCGCGAGGTTCGGATTGAAATAAGGATTGAAAACGGCGCCAAAGGCATCGGTCTTGATACGGCGGTCAGCTATGTCAAAGGTGACTGTTCCACCGGTTCGCAAAGGCACCTGCAGGCCAAGGTCTGTCTGAAGATACTTTCTTTCTGTGCCCCAGATCATATCGTATTCCGAGGCGATTGGAGTTTCAGTCTTGTTATAAGAAAAATTTGTCGAGAATACAGCCTCGAACTTAGCTTCTTCTTCGTTGACCCTTTCAGCGGCGATGGCAGGGCTTATCAATTGAGCTTTAAGCTCGAGATTGTTCTGAAGCGCAAAGGCGCGACATTGCTCCAGCGTAAGCTCGAGTTTCTCTGGGGGCACCTCGTTGACTTCGGGCGCAACAGGTTCGGCAGTTTTAGCTTTTTTTAGCTTTAGAGTTTCTACCGTCTGGAATTTTTCCTGCTCTACCGGGAAGTCGTAGAAATCTTCGTCACCGGGAAATAAATCACATCCTGTTGACAAGATGAATACGCACCCTATAAGAATCGTCAAGCACAAAACTTTTGAAGAAATTCGCTCATTCATGTCTAAGGGCCTCAATAGGATCAAGTCTAGCAGCCTTTACGGCTGGGAACACTCCAAAAAATATGCCTACGGAAGCAGCAAAGCCAAATGAAAGCATTATCGCCCACACAGGGATATGCGCCATATCGAGACTGGCGTGAGGGATGTTAGCAATCAGAGCCGTAAGCATTTGCCCGACGCCGGCGCCTATCAACCCGCCGAACAGGCACAGCACGACCGACTCCACCAAAAACTGCAAGAGGATAGCCGAGGACCGTGCCCCCACGGCCTTGCGAAGGCCGATTTCTCGGGTTCGTTCTGAAACCGATACCAGCATGATGTTCATAATTCCTACGCCGCCGACCAGCAAGGAGATGCCCACCACGCCGCCGGCGACAGCAGTGATGGCCAGGGCCATCTTGTTGAACGTCTTGAGATACTCCTCAACCACCTCCATGCGGAAGGTGTCCGGATCGCCCGGTTCCAGGCGACGGGCCTGTCGCAGAAAAAACCGCAGTTCCGCTTTGGCTTCTTCGGAAAGCTCTGGTTTGCGACAACTCGCGATCACATAGATCCAGGGATTCCATAGCTTCCAGGCGGTAGGAAAGGGAATGAAGATCTCTTCGGAAGAGCTCATCCCGCCAAACATCGACGACTCCACATGCTTCTCTACAACTCCGACAATCCTGAAACTGCGGCGGCCCACGACAATCCGTTTGCCGACGCAGTTGCGCTCGAGCCTTAGTTCATCGCGCACCGTAGGGCTAATAAGGCAGACCTGCCAGCCATTCTCCTCATCCGTCAGAGTGAACGGCCTCCCCATGATCACGGAGCGATTCTCGATCTGGTGCCATGCGGGATTGATGCCGTATACGCGGGCTCCGTCGATGCTATGAACGCCATAATGAATCGTCTGGGTCCTGTCCGTCATCAGGGTATAATCCTCAATGGATGGACAAAACTCCAGGAGTCCTTCAAACTGCTCCGGTCGGAAACGGATGATCCGCCAAGAGGCGTTCTTGAACCGTCCCTGCCGGGGCCAGTGGGGGATGATAAAGATCTTGTTCGTGCCGAGGGACTCAAAATCACGCAGTACCTTTGCCCTTAGACCGGTCAAGGCAGCAATCACCGATGTGACAGAGGCCACCCCAATTACGATGCCAATCGTCGTTAGTATAGACCTGGTCTTGTTTGTCCAGATTTGACCCAGCGCAAGAAACACACTTTGGTAAAAAAGCCGGAGAAAAGCCGTAAGCATCCGTATCAAAGCTATCATGGCACCTCCTGCCGCGGGTCATTTTTTATTGCGGCTTTATATGCCGGGTCCTGATCTCTTGGCAGGTCACTGTAAATCCGCCCATCTTTGAGGCGAATTACTCGCTTGGCATGACGTGCTATGTGTTCTTCGTGCGTTACTATAACAATCGTCTGCCCTTCCCGATGAATTTGATCAAACAGCTTCATGATACTCTCGCTTGTTTTGCTGTCGAGATTACCGGTCGGTTCGTCCGCCAGCATGATACTGGGATTACAAACAAGGGCTCGGGCGATAGCCACTCGTTGTTTTTCACCACCTGAAAGCTGATTTGGCCTATGTTTTATCCGGTCTGCCAGCCCAACTCGCTCAAGCGCGCTTCTGGCACGTTTACGCCGAGACCACCAGCCATTTCGTGAATAAATCAACGGCATCTCAACATTCTTAAGCGCGCTCAACCGCCCCAGCAGCTCAAATGTTTGAAAAACAAATCCGATTCGCTCATTACGTACGCGAGCTAATGATGCGTCACTCATTTTTGTAGTGTCGTGGCCATCCAGCTCGTAGCATCCTGAGGTAGCTCGGTCCAGACAACCAAAGACATTCATCAGCGTACTTTTGCCCGATCCCGATGGTCCCATGACTGCAACGTACTCGTTTTCGCGTAGTTCCAGACTAATTCCATCAAGCGCATGGATACGCTCCACGCCCACCTTGTAGATGCGTGTGACATTCAGGAGCCGGATTATCAGCCTATCACTCTTTTCCATTATCGTTCACATCGGTTATTTCATTGGCGTCGGTCTTCTTAGCGTCCTGCTCGGCTTTAGCCTCGCGTTCATCCTTAACGAGTTGATCATGCTTGAGTTTTTCGAGCTCCTTATAGGGCCCTACAATGACTTTCTCCTCCTCCTTGACACCAGCTTCGATAATCGTGTGCGTCGGGTTACTTGGCCCGATCTTGACCGGGGTGATAACGGCCTTGCCGTCGTTGTAGCAAAAGACAACCGTAGCAAATGTCTTGGTCTTTTCTTCCTCGCTAAGCTTATCTCTAATCTCAACTGGCAATTCATCGACCTTCCGCCCCAGGACCGCCTGGCTCGGCAGGATCAGGATGTCCTTGTGGTTGGCTACTTCAATATCCACGTCCGCCGTCATACCCGTGAATATCTGCTCGCCCGGTTCGGTCAGTGATATCTCCGTTTTGTAGTACTTCGATCCCTGATCCCCTCGTTCGTGACTGAGCGCAATCGTCTGCACGGTTCCAGGAAAAACCTTATCTGGCCATGCCTGGATATGCACCTGGGCGGTCTGTCCGACCTTGAGCTTGCCTACGTCCGACTCATCCACCTGAGCGACGACCAGCATCTTAGAGAGGTCACCAACCTCCATAACCACTGTGCCGGGGTTATTCATCGTTCCGGTCATAACAAGCTCGCCGACCTCGGCGTTTATTCGAGTGATGATACCATC
>Ga0315552_1000189_pt1 | contig 40100 bp, 53 predicted proteins | sample SalMarSW160170MG_2_FD_203102 | JGI IMG/M metagenome (GOLD analysis project Ga0315552, IMG submission 203102) | Salt marsh sediment microbial communities from the Plum Island Ecosystem LTER, Massachusetts, United States - Salt Marsh Sediment SW1601-70 ...
AATGAATACAAAAAGAAAAGAAATAGAAAACAATAACACCTAAATTATCCTCGCCAAAAAATTCGCCGATCGCTTATTTACAAAACTCCTTATTTTTGCTATTCTAATTTAATATGAGCAAAATAAATCTCATTAAACCTGAAAAGATTAGAATCCTAAACCATCCAACTTTAGATGAGAAATGGGTTGAAGAAAAACCCTACGAATCGGAACAGCTTTCCCGATTAGTTAAAAGCTGGGAGGAAGGAGAAAAGAATAAAAAGCTTTATGAAAAGTTAGCCAAGATTAAAAAACTTACTATTGCCGAACTTCAAAAACTTTTGGTGCCGGCTCTCCAAAAAGAAGAATATATTAAGTTAGAATTTTCAAAACCAGAAATAGAAAGAGATGTAATTATTGAATTTACGGTTCAGGATAATAAAGCTGGTAGGGGAGAATATGATAGTAAATATCAACTTCAGAAACTTTTTAAATCAACTTTAGAAAAAATAAATTGGCGGCTCACAAGCAAAGGGCTGAATTATAGATTAGGGATTTTATTTGGGGCACTAAGAGGGTACGAAAAAGAAAAAGATTTGATAAAATTAATTAATAAATAAACCATGGAAGATGAATTTGAAACAAAATGGGAACAGTTTCAGATAACAAATTGGAGGGACGACGAGGATGAAATCTCTTCTTTCTTTAAACGGTTTAATTTAGATGTTAGAGATTTATATAAACATGTTACGAGTATAGATTACGATAGGATGCAGGCGGTTTGTTATCTATTAAGTAAAATAGATAAGGCTATAAAAATATGTGATTTCTTAGATATGTTAGAAAAGAATAACCAGGAAGACGTCGATGTTATAAAGATTTATATTTTAATATCCCATGCCGAGATTACATCAAGAAGCTTGGGTAAAAGAGGAATAAAAATAGAGCTTGTTAAAGAATTTTTTAATCCCGTAAAAGGAAACTTAAAATATAGAATAAAACCTAGTCTTACGAATAAAAAAACTCCCAATGTAAATTTCGCCGATATTCTATACAAGATAAGATGTGAATATACGCACGAAGGAAACTATACGGGCAGAATTTTCAAAAAAAAAGGAGATGGAACGCATTCTCTTTTGATTCGTTTTAAGAGCGGTAACAAAGATTTTTATGGAGAATGTGGTCTTACATATAAGGAATTTATCAATATTTATATGAGGGCATTAATTGAAAACATTAAAATATTTTCTAATTACGGAAAAGTTATTAAAAAACTCGAAGAGTTAACTGAGCTTCAAAAAAGTTCCTGATACTTTTTTCTTTTCACAAAAATACTAAAACACAAGAATCTATGGTTAAATTCGGAAATATAAATTTAAAAATAAGGCCAATCAAGATTGCCTTTCTTGTTGATCCCAATAACGCAAAACAAGTTAGAGAAGCAATACAGCTAAGTTCTACGGTATGGGGTGGTGCTTATTGTCCAATCCTTACGATTTATAAGCAGATGCCTAAAAGTTGGAGAGAGGGACCAATCAAAGCACCCAAAGCTAAGAGTGTGGTTTTAGGCTATATTGAGGCGTTTGATCCCGATGTATTTGTCCAATTATCAAGAGAGGTTCCAGTTTATATAAAAGATTTAAAATTAGAAATCATAAAACCCGATGAGATTTGGAAAATTCTTGATGAAGAACGAAGTTTGTCTCCAAAATACGGGATAGGAATTTTCGAGATTTTTAATGATCTTTTCAATAAACATTTTAAATACAAACCAAAATATCCAGTAAGGGTTATTATTCCAGAATTTCCAAAACAATATGGGCTTTTTTGGGCAAGTCTCTTTGGAGAACTCCCCGCGAAGCTTATTCCGGTTGTAAAAAAATATTTCTCTGATCCTCTTGAAATTGAAGAGCCTAAATTCAAACTCGAAGACATTAGCAGTTTACTAAAAGGAAATGTGATATTTCCAAGGAGGGCAACACAGCATGCCCTTGATCATCTGAGTCGTTCTGGTCTAAGAAGAAACGCCTACGCATTTTTTTTAGATATTACAAAAGTTGAGGACATTATCGATTTTTGGAACTTAAGGGCGATGGGACGCAGTGTGATGCCGATTCCTAAACAATTTCTTTTGAACGATCAACTTAAAGAAATTATTATCGATTTTTTAAAAGCTCATCGTACGCACTGGGGACATAATAAAACAGTTTGTGACCACGCATCAATTGTTCGGTCTAGAAATTCAACGATGGAAGAAATTCAGGATTACGCAAAGACTCTTAATATCAAACCAGAACCGAACGATCCATCCAAAGACGGTTTCTTTTCTCTTCAACATTGGTATCCCAGGGTTTGGGATGAATGGGCTCGAGATAAAGATGGTGCAATCCCGGATGATTTCTTTGGAGACGAAGATTCAATAGAAGTAAATGAGAGAGATGAGCTTAAAGTATCTTTTAGTCCTCTTTTGCCAAAATTTGCAGATAAGCATGTATATCATGGAGAACCTCGATGTGTTAACGAAGTGAGTTTTCGTTTGTACGGTTCTGATCAATACCTTGCAGAGGTTTTTCCTAAATCATCGGGGGAGAATTTTATTCGCTCTATTTCAAGTTTTGGTTCTTTTCACGGCGATTGGCGTGTGGGGAGAAACGGCTTAGTAAAATTAGTCAAAGATAATTTTACTGACAATTGGGATATACCTGAATCACAAAAAGTAGTATTTGCTTGGTTAAAAGATCAGGGTTGGGAAACAGAACTATCTGCGCCGGGATTGCTTGCTAAACAAATCTACAAAAAACTTGATGGGTATGCACTTGTATTGGCTAATGAAAAATTGCTTGGGCTTTTAGAGCATATGAATGGTGGCTCTGTCCAGTCTAACGGGCAACCTGTTACGAATAACAGGATTAGTCAGGAAAGAGAGTTGCCAATAGGCGAAATTAGAAGCAAACTCCAGGATCCCTCTAGGAGGAGTAATCTTTGTGATTATCTGATTTCAAAAGGGATATTTAATATAGGCTTAAAAGTACAATGCCCTCATTGCATTAGGAACTCATGGTTTCCCGTAGACAAAATTGAAAAAGTCTTTACTTGTCCCAAGTGTCTCAACACATTTTCTGCGATAGGAAATATAGAAAATGGGCAATGGTGCTATAAAACAACTGGCCCATTTAGTGTTCCCGGTTATGCAGATGGAGCATACGCAACTCTCTTGGCATTGGAATTTTTTAATAATCATAAGTTAACGACTTTACTTGCGACACCGACTCTAAGTTTTACTGCCAAAGCGGATAATAAGAAAGATATAGAGGCTGATTTTGCACTATTCTGGCAAGACTCAATATATGGAGAAAAAAGAGACGGACTTCTTTTCGGTGAATCTAAAACTTATAATCAATTTACAAAGAAAGATTTTGATAGAATGCGTTATCTGGCAAAAAGTTTTCCGGGGGCAATAATAGTATTTTCCACGCTACGCAAAAAATTAACACCAACAGAGATTAAAGGTATCACCGGTATTGCGAAGGCGGGAAGAAAATTCTGGAAGAGCGAAAGACCGATTAATCCAGTACTTATTTTGACAGGCAATGAACTTTTCAGCCTTCATGGTCCTCCATATTGTTGGGAAGATGCCGGAATTAAAAATAAGTTTAATCATATAAGAGGATTGATTAGTATTTGTGATGCAACTCAAGAAATCTATTTGAATTTGCCTTCTTGGGAGGCGGAATGGCATGAGAAATGGGAAAAACAATATCAGAAAAGAAAGGCAAAAAATAAAATAGTCGAAGAGAAAAAGCCAGAATAGTAAGACTATGTTTCTAAAAATAGGACACTCCATTGTTCCATTTGGGACACCCCCTTTTCGTGTCTCATTTGTCTCATTTTAGCTTTAAATAGCCCCGACCGAGAGGCATTGTGGGACAGCCTCAAAAAGCCCTTAATTTCCCCTTAAAACCCAGGTTCGAGACCGACTAGGGGAGCAGGTTAGTGCTCGGTTCGAGAGACCGAGCCGCATCAAAAAACACAAGACAGTAACTGTCTCGTGTTTTTTTACTTGATTTTTTAATTCAGATTGTTTAAGATATAAAAAAGAATAAATTATAAAAATATGTCTAAAAAATCTATTATTTGGTTAATTATTATCATAATTATTGTTGGTATTTTGATTTGGTACGGAGTAAGTAGAAAACCAGCGGAGGAAGAGGTGATTAAAATCGGAGCGATTTTGCCATTGACGGGAACCGCTGCTTCTCAAGGAGAAAGCGAGAGAAAGGCCATAGAAATGGCAGTTGAGAAGAAAAACGCCCAAGGCGGAATTGATAATAGAAAAATAGAAGTAATATTTGAGGATGACGCTACGTCAAATAGTCCTTCTAAAGCTACAGAAATTATTAAGAAGCTTATTTATATTGATAAAGTACAATTTATTATTGGACCTGTAATGAGTTCAGAAATAGAAGCTGTAGCTCCAATAGCTAATCAAGAAAATATCGTTATGATAGCTTTTGGTGCTGTAACTTCTCCGTTTTCCAGATTTGGTAGAAATGTTTTTACTTCTTCTGCCACTTTTGCCTCAGAAAATTACAAAATAGATGAATTTATCGGGAAACAGAATTTTGGAAAGATAGCTCTCATTTCCGTAAACACTGAAGCAGGATTAGAAATTAAGAAAGTTTTAGAGGAAGAATTACCTAAATATAATAGCGAATTGATAAGTACTGAATTAATAAATCTTGGTGTTATAGATTTTAAAACTAATCTCTTGAAAGCAAAAGAACAAAATCCAGATGCCCTTTATGTCTTTCATATTCCAGCATTGCTCGGGATAATTATCAAACAGGCAAAAGAATTAAGTATAGAATTTCCTATTTTGACTTTCCACAATATTGAGGACCCTTCAGCAAAGACTACTGGGGGAGATTCTTTAGAAGGAGTAATCTATACGTCACCCGTTAGAAGCGAAATTGGTAAAAAATTCTTCACAGATTTTGAGCAAGAATATGGTTCTGAACCAAATATTTTTTCTGACGCAGCCTATGATGCAGTCAATCTTATTTTTGAAGCAATTGAGCGCAATGGATTAGAAATAGATAAAATCCGAGAATATTTAGAAAATATTAAAAATTATCAAGGAGCTACCGGTAACATTAGCTTTGACAAAAATAGAGACATTAAACGAGATTACATAATTAAAACCATCAAAAACGGCCAGTTTGTGCCGTATGAGGAATAGAAGTTTAGACAACACAAAACCAGCCCTGCGGGCTGGTTTTTGGTTTGATTTGGGGTCGTAATTATGATAATCTGAAACAACATGATAGTTGTTCAATTACTCATTAACGGAATAATTGCCGGGTCAATTTATGCTTTGGTGGCAGTTGGTTTTTCCTTGATTTATGCTACCAATCGATTTGTCCATTTCGCTCACGGTGCTTTTGTTACGGTGAGCGCTTATTTAATTTATACCTTTTTTACTCTTTGGGGATTGAATTTCTATTTTTCAGCCCTTTTAACTATTATTGTTGCTGGGTTTTTAGGCTGGTTGGTTTATAAGTTGGTTTATATGCCTTTAAAGAAAAGAAAGGCATCCAACGCTGTGCTTTTGGTAGCCTCGGTTGGTATTTTAATTTTACTGGAAAACTTAATGCTTCTGATTTTTGGTGCTGATGTTAAATCTGTTGGCTTTATTCAAATTAGAAAGGGGATTGAGGTTTTGGGCGGGATAATTACACCATTACAGATTGTCATTGTTGTCTTGGTAATTATTTTGCTTTTAATCCTTTGGTTTTTTATGAAAAAATCTCGGCTGGGCAAAACAATGAGGGCTGTGGCTGACAACCCTAATTTAGCTAATATCATTGGTATTAATGCTAAAAGAGTCTGTTATTTGAGTTTTATTATTGGAACAGCCTTAGCTGGAATTGCTGGTATTTTAGTTGCTTTAGAGCAGAACATTGAACCAATTATGGGAACTGGTTTAATGATTAAAGGTTTTACAGGAGCCATTATTGGCGGAGTGACTTCTGTGCCAGGCTCTATTCTTGGAAGTTATCTATTAGGACTGGTTGAAAACTTTGGCATCTGGTTTTTGCCATCGGGTTACAAAGATGCTATTGCTTTTGTTTTATTATTCCTTTTCTTATTATTTAAGCCCACTGGAATTTTAGGATTAAGGGGCAAGTACAAAGAACAAAAACTATAAACTATAAACTATAAACTATAAACTATAAACTATGATAGAGGCCTATCTCATCCATCTTTTAATAATTATTGGTATCTATATTATTTTATCGACTAGTTTGAATTTAGCTATTGGTTATACTGGTTTGCTTAACCTTGGCCACGTTGCCTTTTTTGGTATTGGAGCTTATGTTTCAACCTTATTGAGTATTAATACTGACCTGCCATTTTTGGTGGTGTTTATTCTTGCCGGGCTTTTTACATCTATTTTTGGTTATCTTTTAATGCTGGCTACCAACAAGCTTAGGGGTGATTATTTGGCTTTGGCAACTTTGGGATTTAACTTTGTTATTTATTCTTTGTTTTTAAATTGGACATCATTGACCCGTGGTCCTTTGGGCATTCCCGGAATTCCAAAACCATCTATCTTTGGTTTTGTATTTCAATCCAATTTGTCTTATTTAATCTTTGTAGCAGTGATTGCTTTTTTAGTGGTTGGTTTTCTTCATCTTTTACTTAAATCTTCTTATGGAAAATTATTAGAGGCAGTTAGAGATAATGAATTAGCTTGTAAAGTTTTGGGTAAGAATACTTTTAAGATGAAGTGGCAGGCAATGGCTGTTTCAGCTTTTTTCGCTGGCATTGCCGGGTCGCTCTACGCCCATTATATCACTTTTATTGACCCTTCCAGTTTTTCCCTTTATGAAATAATTTTAATTTTAACCATTGTTTTAGTTGGCGGATTAGCAACTCTAAAGGGTTCTATTGCAGCTACTGTTATTATTTTACTTATTCCTGAAGTTCTAAGATTTTTCGCTCTGCCTTCTTCAATTCTCGGTCCTGCCCGCCAAATCATTTACGCTCTACTTTTAATCCTAATTTTAATGTATCGCCCAAGAGGATTATTTGGTAAGGTTGACCTTGGGTGAGGATTTTAAAAACCATGAAAAAATCAATCATCATTTGGATTATTATCATAATTGTTATAATCGGAGTAATTGCTGTTGTGAATTATAAAAAACCGGTTCCGCGAGAAAAAGAAAAATTAGAAGTTGCCATTATTATTCCGCTTACCGGCCCCGCTTCTCCAACGGGTGAAGATTTCTTAAATGGGCTGCTTTTAGCACAGGAAAAATTTAATCCCGATATAATTTTACATGTAGAGGATAGTAAATCTAATGCTAAAGATGGAATTACAGCCCTGAAAAAACTTCTAGATACAAAAGACATCGACGTGATTGTTTCTTTGCAAAGCGCGGTTGTTATCCCTCTTCTTAGTGTAGCGGAGCAATATGGGAAGCCTTTAGTCGCCACAGCAATTGCTCAGGACGAATTTGCTCAAAAAAGTAAAAATGCCTTTCGTTTATTCCCACCTGCGAGACAATACGCAGCTATGGCAGCAGAGTTTGCAGATAAGATGGGTTTCAAAAATGTTTCAATTTTGACTATTCATGATGAGTACGGAGAATCTATAAGAGAACATTTCAGGGAAAATTTTAAAGGAAACATCCCTCATGAAGAAAACTTTGAAATACCAGAACGGGATTTTAGAACTATTTTAATCAAAATTTCAGATTCTGAAGCGGTCTACTCTGTTGGTTATAATATTCATTATGTTAGCTTATTCAGACAGCGCGAAGAATTAGGCAAAGACATTATTTTTATATCCAACCAAAACATGACGAGTAATTTTGTTAGGATAGAGGTTGGCAACTTATTAACGAATGCATATGCAACCGTGCCTGAATCAACATTAGTTAATGAAAAAACAAGAGAATTTGTGGAGGAATATAATAAAAAATTTGTTCAGGAGCCCGACTGGGGCGCTCCCTTTGGATACGATATGTTGTTGGTGCTTGATGCTATACAAAAGAATGAAAAAAATCCCATTGATGCCCTTCATGAAATTAAAATTGATGGTCTGAATGGGCACATCTTCTTTAATGAAGATGGTGAAGCCAATATCCCGCTTGTGATTGTTGAAGCCGAAAACGGAGTTATTAAAGAAGTCAAAGAATAATATGCTTAAAATTCAATCTATTTCTAAAAACTTTGATGGGACGCAGGCGTTGAAATCCTGTTCTTTTGAGATTCCGAAAAACAAGATTACTGCTTTGATTGGGCCAAATGGGGCGGGGAAGACTACTCTGTTGGATATTATTTCTGGAATAGTTAAAGGGGATAATGGGAAGATAATTTTTCAGGGAAATAATCTCACTCATTTTCGGCCCTATAAGATTTCAAACCTTGGGATTAGTAGAACTTTCCAGCAGGTGGAATTGTTTAAAAACCTGACCATTCAGGACCATCTTTTAATGCCCCAGGACAATCAGGATACCAGAATGTTTTTCAATGTAGCTGGCCTAAACAGAATAGAAAAAGAAAAAATGGATAAGATTAAAAGTATTTTAGATAAATTAGAATTAGGCAAACCATTAGAAACAATTGCTACTGATTTGAGCTATGGCCAGAGGAAATTGCTGGATTTAGCCATTGCTCTGTTAAAACCCCATCAACTTTTACTGCTTGATGAACCAGTAGAAGGAGTTAGTCCTCAAATTAGAGAAAAGATTAAAGATATTTTAGAAGAATTAAAAGCCAAAGGCGAAACAATTTTAATCATTGAACATGATATCGATTTTGTTATTAAAATAGCTGATTGGATAGTAGTTTTGGACAATGGCGAAGTTCTGTGGCAAGGCCAACCAGAAGAAATAAGGCAGAGGCCTGAAATTATAGAGGCCTATTTAGGGGAATAAATACCATGCTTCAAATTAAAAACCTAAATGCTGGTTACGAGGATTTACCAGTGCTAAAAAATGTCAGCATAGAGATAAAGGCCGGAGAAATTGTGGCTTTAATGGGGCCCAACGGCGCCGGCAAATCAACTTTACTCAAATCAATTTTTAACCTGACTAAGATTACTTCAGGAGAAATTTTATTTGAAGGCAAAAATGTTATTGGACTTAAACCCTATCAGCTTACTGGTATGGGCATTTATTATCTTCCGCAAGGAAGAATAAATTTTACTGGCATGACAGTCCAAGAAAATTTACAAATGGGAATACTTCAGAAGGGCAGGGAAGTAATCAACAGGAATTTAAAACAGGTCTATCGGCAATTCCCTGTTTTAGAAGAAAAACAAAACAAATATGCTTATACCTTAAGCGGCGGCCAACAGCAAATGTTGGCTTTGGCCAGAGTTTTAATGCAAAACCCAGAGTTATTATTACTTGATGAACCATCTTTAGGATTAGCGCCAAAACTGGTAAAAGAAACTTTTGCCAGAATTAAAGAACTAAATCAGAAATTCAATATCACTATTTTAGTTGTAGAACACAATATTAAAAGCGTTTTAGACATTTGCAATCGCGGTTATTTAATGAGAGGAGGCGAAATTATTATTTCTAACACTGCTCAAAAACTAAAAAGTCCAGAAATTATGGACAAAGTATTTTTTGCTGAATAGGCTAGTGCTCGGTTCGAGCGACCGAACGGCATCAAGAATCGCCAAAGAGGTGGTTTTTCTGATAAAATAAATACATGGGTAAAGGAAGTAAAATTTTAAAACTTGTGGCATCTATTTTAGTTTGTCAAGCGGCAGGATTGGTTGGTTCTTTGTTTACTTCATCTGCGATTACGGGTTGGTATGCTGCAATCCAAAAGCCAAGTTTTAATCCGCCTAATTGGATTTTTGCTCCTGTTTGGACTTTGCTCTTTTTGCTGATGGGTGTTTCGCTTTATCTTGTATGGAGTAAGGGTTTGGGAGACAAAAAGACAAAGATAGCAGTTTTTATCTTTGCTGTTCAGCTTGTCTTAAATATTTTTTGGTCAATTCTCTTTTTTGGATTGCAGTCTCCGCTTTATGCTTTTATAGAAATAATCATTCTCTGGCTGGCAATTTTATTGACTATTATCAGCTTTTACAAGATTTCTAAAATAGCTGCTTATCTTTTACTACCCTATATTCTTTGGGTCAGTTTCGCAGCCGTTCTAAATTTTTCAATATTGATCCTTAATTTGTAGTTTTGAAAACTGTGAGTTATTAACATATTGACAATGGTTCTTATTGTTCAATAATTAAATAAAGAAAAGAGACTTTGTGGAGGAGTCGACCCCCAGCCATCTCTTTTTAAAACGACTTAAGGCCGTTCACCCAAATGGCTAAGAAAAAGAAAGGCAAGAAGAAAAAATAGTCTTCGCCGTTGCTGCTACCTGAGGGTGGCAGCTTTTTTTATTTGTTTGAGGTTTTCCACCATTTTTTCACTATTGACAACAATATTGGCTAATATACAATTATCTTGAGGGATTCTGCAAGAGTGGTCGACCTTGCGTGGCCGCTCATTTTTAATAGGTCTCTCCAAAGCGAAGAAAGAAACCCTTGATGGGTTTCTAAAAAGCAATGAAGAACCTTAAAAAAAATGGCTAAAAAAAGAAAACCAAAGCCAAAAGAAGAGAAGAAAGAAGAAAAAGAAAAGGAAGAAAAAGAAGAAGATTAGACGAAGAGGCACCAAATTGGTGCCTCTCTCTTGTATGTTAATACGCTGTTAAAAGCAAACCATTGACAGTAACATTGGCTAATATATAATTTTTTATTAGGAAGGTTTTAACGGGGATGGTCGTCCGTTTGCCTTCCTTATCTAATATGGGCTTCGATAATGTAAAAAAGAAATCGTTAGATTTCCCTAAGAGCATTAAGAAGTCTTTAAAATAATGTCTCTGAGAGAATTCAAACTCCAAGAAGAAGATTTTGAGCCAGAAGAGGGAGATTTTGACCCAGAAAAGAAAGAAGAGCCAGAAGAAGAGGGCTCAGAAGAGGAGCCAGAGGATGAAGAATAAAAGATTAAAAAAGAGGGCCTGAACTTGGCACCGCTTTTTTTATAGACCCACCAAACAGGTTCGGATAGCGTTCAGTGTTCGGAGCAGGCTAGTGAGGCGTTCTGGAGACCGAGAGGCCTCAAAAATACGTAATAATAAATTTCACATTTTTTGTTAGTAGAATTTTAAATTTCGATTTCAAGCCTTGACTTTTATTTGACGATTTGCTATAATAATGGTGTTATAAATAGTTCTTTCAAATATAGTTCAGAACACTATGAGATGAGCATTTTGGACGTCAGGTTAACTGATTTCTGAAATGCTCGTCTCATGGAGAGATAAGCCGTAAATCCGAACGAATCGGAAATAAAAGATAGGAGGTATGCCATGAAAACTATGGTGAGCCGCACCCTGTCGGTGCACAAGGAGCACGAGCTCCTACTGAAACTGGAGACCGCAGGTCTCACAGAACCACTTGCCCAGAAGGTCATTGACTCGAAGGGCAACGAACTCGCCGCGAAAGTGGTGAAGTTCATTCAGAACGGCGGATTTGAGCCGACGACCAGTCAGAAGCGTGCCCGTGAAATCATGGGCAAGAACTTCTTCGGTGTCGAGGAAACCATCCAGCATTTCGGGGTCAACCCGACCCGCCAGCAAACCCTTGTTTTGTCGGAGATTCCTTTTTCTGAGGCGGTGCTTCAGGAAGCAAAGGATACTCACGTACTGGTGGCGGTCTTTCCGCTCTCGGTTCTCGAGATTCGCGGGAAGATGGATTCCAAATTGTTCTACGACCAGTCGTGGTATAATAAGGAGTCATTCGCCAAGGAACGCGGCGAGGCAAGCTGGCAACTGGTTCGCAAAACCCCAGTGGATAACTCTGTTTCGAAGAACTGGGAAGAGCAGCAAGCTCTTATCGGCGAAGACGATGAAGTGCCCACAGCCCAAGTGATGGTTTACACCATCATTGGCCATTATTTGGCCACTGGCGAACGTCTGTTTGAACATATCTATGTTCGCACGTCATCTGTGGGCTCTGGTGGTTACCGCGTCGATGTCGGCGACTTCGCTCCGTACGGTCTGGGTATCAGCAGCTGCTGGGGTGGCCACCGCTACGACCTTTTGGGCGTTTCGTCCGCTCGGAAGTTCTGAACCTTGAAGACTTGAGAGTTCGATTCTCTTGAGTCCTTGAGCCTTCGGCGATATTTTTCGCAGGAGGCTCTTTTCTTTTTCCACGATTTCATATAAACTTATAAATGTCTGCTAATGAAGGTTAGGCTATGGTTTAACCTCGCGGGCGTCTCATCTTTGAGATATCGCCAGAGTATCGTTGTTTACGGATAACGGTAGTGTGCGGTAAAAGATGGAGATTGAACTTCTTGCTTGTCTTTAGAGGAGATGTCCTGATTCGTTTTAGGGTTGCTCCCGAATAAAATACAGGAATGAGAGGATATAAGCCTTTTAGGTGGTAAACCTCTATTTCCAGTGACACGGACGAAGATAAGCAAATAATGTGGACTCTGATGGTAACCGCGTCAATGTCGGCAACTTCGATCCGAACGGTCTAAATATCAACAACTACTGGGATGGCCACCGCTTCGGCCGTTTGGGCGTTTCGTCCGCTCGGAACTTCTTTCTCTATCTGAGTTTAAATACTCTCCTTATTCGGGGGAGTATTTCATTTATCGCTCAATTATTCTTTTGTTGATTTAATCCATCCTCCAAGCATTCTGCCTATTTCGTCGATTATCTCCTGTAAAAGAACGTACTTTTTATTGTCAATTAGACGATTTTTTATTAGAATAAAAATATGAATAAAAAGAATCCAAAAATCTTCATTATAATTTTACTGATAATAGGGACTTTATTTTGCTTGCTAGGTGCGATTGATTATTTAGCGGGCTGGAGTAAATTAGACAGCATCATCCCTGTATTGGGAGTTATTTTTATTGTAGTTGGCTATATACTTGGTGCTATATATAAAGAAAAACTGAAAGAATAAAATAGTTAAGATATAAAAGTTTAACGATAATTTATAGAATAAAATAATAAAGAAAATAAAATAATATGGAAAAAGAAACTAAAAAACCAAATAAACCAATGTTTTGGGTTGGAATAGTAATAGTAGTGATAACAGTGATACTTTTATTAACAGGAGGAGAAGAAGAGTTAAGGATATGGCCTATTCCTTTTGGAATAATGGGAATAGTTTTTATAGGGACTTCACGGTATAGACCCCTAAAGAAGCTTTTTTAGGCCACTCAATCAAACAGGTTCTAATATCGTCCAGTCCGCAGAGCTGACAGCCCGAGCCAAGAGCTCGGGTTTTTGTTATAATTGAGTAATGAAAAAAACTAAAAAGATTCTTCCACCAACATACTTTATAATACTCTTACTTTTGTCAATAGGATTACACTTTGTTTTCCCTATTAAGAAGATAATTTTTCCTCCTTATACTTATTTGGGTTTTATTTTAATTATTTTTGGTGGAGTTATAAATATTTGGACTGACTTATTGTTAAAGAAAAGGAGAACCACAGTAAAACCACATGAGGACCCTACGTATTTAATAACTTCAGGTCCTTTCCGTATTAGCAGAAATCCACAATATCTGGGATTTACTGCAATATTGTTAGGCATAGCAGTCAATCACGGAACTATAATTACATTTTTACCCCCTATTATTTTTGTAGTTTTAATGGAATTAATATTTATTCCTTTTGAAGAAAAAAATCTTGAGAGGATTTTTGGAAAAGAATATATAGAATATAAGAATCGGGTAGGGCGATTATTATAGATAATTTAGTAGAGCAATACAAAGATTAAATTGCATTTATGTTAGAAGAATTATTTTTCATCCTCGGGATTGTAAATAATCTATTTTTGATTTACATCTTTTTAATTCGGAAGAAAATGACTATTTTGCAACGAGTTGGGAAGTTTTATTTTCTTCTGGCAATTCCAGCTGTCTACGGAATCTTCTTGGTTCAACAGGAAAATAAAGCGGTGCAATACAGTATCTTCCTGGGGATATTTTTAGCATTCCTATCATCAGAATTTCTTTATGACTACATTTTGAAGATTCCCTTCCGTGAAAATTTGAAAAAGTATTGGAAGCCAGCAATACCTTATTTGGCTCTTTATTACGCCATGAATTACGGATTTGTAGTGATGATCTGGAAAAATTATTCAAAGACAGGCGGAATTATTATGCTTGGATTCTTTATTATCCAAATAATTGTGAATATAAGTACTCATAACTTAAAAAGCATAGACAAAACGGTTTAAACAAGTTCTAACATCGTTCGTCCCCCGAAGCAGTAAACTTTTGAACTTAAATTTAATACCCTGAATGAGATGGTTAGAACTCATTATCCCGAAAAGGTGATTTCGCCTTGCTTTATTGAGTCAATTATAAAGCTTAAGGAGAAAGGGTGTAATGATGAAGGGTATCTTTTGTAGGGACTGAGTCCCGTAGAACCTGGGCCAAATTGGAGGAAACCCAGAAGACCCTTTGTGCAACAACGCACTACACCCTTTCTCCCTCTTTCTATTATAAACAGGTTCTAACGTAGTCTCGGAGGCGGAGTTTTGAAAAAGCAGAACGCTCTTAATGGGCGTTTTTGCTTTTTGGCGGTTTTTTGGTAGAATTAAATAGTATGAGATTAAACTTTATTCCAGAAACTTTTTTGGGTAAATGGTCAGTTTTATTAATTGTTGCCATGCCAATACTTTTTTATATCGGCATGTCATTTGTAGATTTTTATGAATTTGTTCCAGCTGGAAAAACAATACCACATGATATTATGGTCAGGCCCGGAGTAGCCTTACCGATGTTGGCCGGGTTTGTTTCCGGGATCGTAGCTTTTTTTACCGGCATCGTTGGTATTATAAGAAAAAAAGATCATTCTGTTTTTGTATTTCTATCTACTACAATAGGATTCTTTATGCTGCTCTGGTGTTTGGCTGAAGTTTTATTTCCACATTAAACAGGTTCTAACAAAGTCCGTCCCTCGGAGCATAAAAAAATGGTGGTTGTCCCCATTTTTTCATTTTTTAAAAACTCCCCTTGATTAGAGAGTTTTTGTTTTTGGTGATATACTATTTATATGAGCAAGCAAGGCGCGAATAAAAACTTAATAATACTATTAGTAATAATCGTAGTTATTATATTATCCGGGATTTCTTTAGGTATTCTCTACTCACTTTTGCCAGGGCATAATCCACCAAAAAGCAAACAAGCCTGCGAAAGTGCAAGCGGGCAGTGGTCGGATGAACAAAATGTTTGTATTTTATCGCATAAAGAACCCGGTGAAATATGTACTGACGGGGGGCAGTGTAAAAGCGGAGTTTGTTTTCCACCAACATTAACTGAAGAACAAAAAATCAATCTTATCGACAGTCCCTTGAAAAATATAGTGGGAACTTGCTATCCCGATGAACTAATAACCGGCTGCGTTAAACAAGTAATTATGGGTACAATTTCAAAAGAATCAATGTGTTTAGATAACTAATTAAATAATCTTTAAATAAGAAATAGTTATAAATTTTAACTATTACTCACCAAACAAGTTCTAACATCGTCCGTCCCTCGGAGCCAGTTGCTTCTTATTATAACTATTTAAAAAACCTGCTATAATAATTAAATAGTAGGTTTTTAGTTATCCCCATTATTACTATTGACAGTCATATAGCATATATGCTATATAGTAATAGTGGTTTCAATTAATGAATTATTCTGATAAATACAAAGTTTATTATTATTAAAACAGCCACAATAGGCAAGCCCCAGTTTTAGAATATATTCGAAAATTACCAACAAAAGATAAGGCCAAGGTCGCAGCTTATATAGCTCTTCTCCGTGATTGCCGGGGACGACTAGATGAACCATATAGTCGTTATATTCGGTCAGGAATTCGTGAATTAAGAATAGAATTAGCTCATAATAGACACCGAATTTTTTATATCACAGTAGAAAAAAAGAGAATAATTCTGCTTCACGCATTTCTTAAAAAGACTCAAAAAACTCCAAAACAAGAGATTATTCGTGCTTTTAATAACCTTGAAGATTATAAAATAAATAAGAATCTTATTGAATATGAACCCCATTAGAAATTCCATCACTAAAATTGAAAGTTCTAATAGGGGTAAAAAATTATGAAACAATCATTAAAAATTTCTAACGGGGTGAAAAAGAAAAATAAAAAAATTGTCTATCCATCTTTTGAACATTATTTAGCCCAAAAGATGAAAAATAAAGAATTTAGAAAGGCTTATGAAGAGGAAAGTCAGCGCCTTAGAATTGCTTATCAAATTACTCAATTACGAAAACAGCAGAAACTGAGTCAAAAGGAATTAGCTCGTAAACTAAAAACTACTCAAAGCGTTATTGCTCGGATGGAAACAGGTCAGCAAAATCTTACCACTGACACTCTTCAAAAAATTGCCTCGGCTTTTAAACGAGATCTAGAGATTAAATTCGTGAGATAATTTTTATTTCATAGACGGAGTTTTTACTTGCAGAACGCTCTTAATGGGCGTTTTTCTTTTTCACGGTTTTTTGTTAGAATTAAAATATAGATAAAAATGAATGATTTTAAACCTTGCATTTTGTCGCTCGCTCGGAAATGAAAAAGTAAACTTTTGCATTTCTCTCGCTTCGCTCCAAAATTAAAAGGTCGGAGAGTTAATTAAGAATAGAAAACTATAATAAAACTATGTCAGGAATTTATATTACAATATCCATTATTGTATTGGCTGTCATTGCGATACTTGCAATTTATACAGGAAAAAGTAAAATACCAAAGCGATTTTCTAAACTTGCAATGTTTGCAATGCTGTTAGTAATCTTCGGAATTATTTCCATAGCAACAGATCAAGGCCGTTTAATAAGTTATTCATTTATGGGGGCTGGAGTGGTTCTTTCTGTAATTGATATAATTAAGAATTTAAAAAGCAAACAGTCATAAGTATTTCAGATTTATTTTGTTAAACAGGTTCTAACCCCGAAGTAGAACAAGTTCACTATTCGGGAGGCATTGTCCGTCCCAAATAAAAACCGCCAAGGAGAATTTCTTGATTAAGATTGATTGTTTTTGCCTTATATTATATAGTCTTAAACAAGGGAGGAAGGATGCGAACTATCATCAAGGTTTAGAAGGTAAAGGATAGGTCAAGTTTAGTGTTCTCTCTGCGAATATAACATTGGACTGGAAGCTCAAAATTAAGCGAGGTCAAGGAGCGACGACGAAAGTGTGATTGAAAAGCACATTGAGGAGGAGCAACACAGAGATCGCTTAATTTTGAGCTTACCCAAGGGGGCCAGGATATTTTTCCTTCTGGCGTTGTTGCTCGTCGCTTATGTGCCTAAAGGCACACTTCACTCCTCGCGCCTTGAATCTGACCAAAATTCGCTCCGTCAGATTGATGTAATATGAGGAGAGACAGGACACATACGACTCAAATTGGCTCTGCTAAATTGATGCTAGTTCGTATCCTACCTCCCAAAGGTCCAGATTAAATCATATTAATAAAATACCTATATGGCAAAAAGAAGTACAGGAGTTGGAAAGCATAAAAAATCACATTCTCATAAAACCAAGAAGCGATTGGAAATAAAGCGGCTTATGCTTGAAGCCAAGAAAAGAAAGCATAAATAAAACTTATAGGGCAGGCACTGTCCCGTTATTGGAATAAACTTGCTTTTTTTAAAAAAGAAGTGTATTATTAAATTAGAGGCTTTGAGAGTTCTGTCCTACAAATAGTTGCCAGATTATTATTAAGGGAAACACTCAATAATACTATTTGCGACTCACCGTTATTAAGAGTTGCTTTTTATTTGAAAAATATGATTCCAAGATTTAAAAAAGCTCCAAAGGTTATAAGTCCGCACCTAAACAAAGAACAGTTTTTAGAGGAGCACAATAAATTATCTCCTCAAAACTTGAAAGCTACTATTCCTTTGCTTTCTCGTTTCAAAATAGAAAAAGCCCAGCTTTTTAAGGATGATAATTGGTCTATAGAAAAACTTAGGAGACCGTTTATTTTGTGGCTTACTTCTCCATCATTAAATTAAAAGAAAGTGCAAATTTTATTAAATAGATTATGAGAAATAAAAAGAACAAAAATTATTATAGAAACAAAATAAGACACAGACGATTCTTAAAAAGACATCGTTAAATATTTTTATTTCAATTAATAAGTTCTAATACCGTCCAAAGAATCGCCTTTTGGGCGGTTTTTTGTTTACACTGAATATATAGAAGTGGTAGAATAATTTAAAGGTCTTAGGAATAATTAATAATATATAAAATTTTATGAGAAACGAAATAGTAGAAAAAATAGCCTCTTTATCTACGGCTGCCTTTGGACTTGTTGCAGCACTTGCTTGGAACGGCGCTATTCAGGCAATTTTTAAAGAAATTTTTGGAACAGCTGAAAAGATATTGCCTATGTTATTCTATGCGGTTATTGTTACTGTAATTGCAATATTTGTAACAATTTGGATAGGAAAAATTGCTGGCAAGTCAAGCAACGCTTGAAAAGACAGATTAAATAAAACCAGTTTATTTAAAATTTTAAGCAACCCATCTTTTTAATGGGTTGTTTTTTTTTGGGAAAAATAGAGGGGAGTCCATTTTCGAAACAAGGGGTTTTTGATTTTCTTTGCGTGATTACCGCGCGATTATTGCGCGTTTGTGGTTTATTTGCTATAATTAAAACAAGGTAAGAGTAGAAAGTTTTAAAATTTTGTTGATTAAAACAAGTACAATTTAGTGAATTTGGGGTATCTTATAGGGTAAATTCACTAAAACTTGACAGCATCTCATCAAGAAATTATAATTAAATCATAAAGCAAAAAATAAATATATGGCGACGACAAAACCAATAAAACAAAAGGTAAAACAACTTAAAGCCGAATATGATGGATTGCGGAAGAGTAAGGAATCGCTTCTAACGATGATTGATGAAGCAGAAATCCCAGAGGCAGTTTATAACTCCAATGCCATTGAAAATTCTACACTTACTTTGAAAGAAACTGAAAAGATTCTGCTTGAAATGGAATTATCTCGTAATATTGACTTACGAGAAGTTTTTGAGGCAAAGAACTTAGCTAGAGTAACGGATTATATCAGAAAAAAATCTTCAGAAAAAAAACTAAATAAAGAATTGATTTTACTTTTGCACCAAATGTTAATTACTAATATCAAAGATAAGATTGCTGGCAGATTTCGTCAAAAAGGGGAGTATGTTCGGGTGGACACTTACATTGCGCCCGCCCCAGAGCGAGTTGAACAAATGATTGATGCGGCTATTGCTGATTATTTAAACGACCAGCAAACTTATTTTTTGGACAAAATTACTAAATTCCATCTTAAGTTTGAAAATACTCATCCCTTTGTTGACGGCAATGGTCGAATCGGTAGAGTGCTGATTAATTTTCAACTGATGCGCTTGGGTTTTCCAGGAATAATTATTAGAAATAAAGAAAAGCAAACTTATTATAAAGCGTTTGCCGAATACCGAGATCAAAAAAATGCTAAAACAATGGAGAGAATAATTTACTTGGCTTTAATGGAATCTTTACACAAACGGATTGCCTATTTAAAGGGTGAAAACATTATTGAGCTTTCTGGTTATATTAAAAAGCATAAAAAATCTGCTCCCGCGGTTTTGAATGCGGCCAGACGCCAAAACATTCCAGCTTTTCATGAAAAAGGAGTTTGGAAAATCAGCCAAGATTTTAAGTAATTATTTATTAGATAAAAAATTAGGATAAAAATATATGCAGAAAGGAAATAAAATTTTAAAACTTGTGGTTTCTATTTTGGTCTGTCAAGCGGCAGGATTGGTTGGTTCTTTATTTACTTCGCCTGCGATTTCGAGTTGGTATGCTACGATCCAAAAGCCGAGTTTTAATCCGCCTAATTGGGTTTTTGCTCCGGCTTGGACTCTGCTTTTTTTATTGATGGGTATCTCGCTTTATTTGGTTTGGAGCAAGAATTGGCAGGATCAAGAAAAAAAGAAGGCTCTTTTTGTTTTTGCTTTTCAACTTCTGCTCAATATTCTTTGGTCAATTCTCTTTTTTGGTTTACAATCTCCGCTTTATGCTTTTATAGAAATAATCATTCTTTGGCTGGCAATTCTTTTCACTATTATCAGTTTTTACAAAATTTCCAAACCAGCTGCTTATCTTTTGCTACCCTATATTCTTTGGGTTAGCTTTGCCTCAATATTAAATTTTTCAATATTGATTCTTAATTTATAATTTTTAGTGTCCTGCTAAACAGGTTTTAACCCTAAAGCATAATATTCGGTTAACTACCCCGACAGTATAAAGCTTCGTTTTAACTACGGGGCACGGCAGGGCGGATAGCGTTCAGTTGGGGGAGCAGGCTAGCGCTCAGTTCGAGAGACCGAGATGCATCAAAGTTGCCATACCGGCGGTTTTTTGGTAGAATAAAATAGATGTCGGAAGAATTAAAAGATAATATAAATAAAAATGGAAACAAAATATAAAATTCATCATTTTGATCTTAGAATGACAAAGGATCAAGATAAATTAGAACTTTTCTTGAATAGTTTAGACGGTGAAGTTGTTGCGATAATTCCAAATGTTCAACCAACCTTTCGGCCTATGGGAGCAACGGCAAAGGTAAATTTTTTATTGATTGTAGAAAAAATAAAGAAATAATAAACTTATGGAAGAAAACAAAGAAAAACAATCTTGGTTTTTTGGGCCTTATCCTTGGTTAGTTTCCACTTTTGCCTTTTTACTACCCAGTATAAATTATTTTTTTAAGGGAGATATAACAGGGGGAGCAATTTTTCTAATTTCAGCAATAATGTTTTTTGTTAATTTTTTAGGAAGGACGAGAGGAAAATAAAAATGGACAGTTAAAGAATCGCCAAGAAGGCATTTTTTTTGGTAGAATATATTAAAAGTCATAATATAAATAGCTTTTTTAAAAAGAACAATATGTCAGAAGAAATTAAAAAAGAAAATAATAAATGGATTGGAATGATTTTTGTTGGCCTTTTAATCTTAGGCTGGGCCCTCGGTGTATTAATTGATAATCTAATAGTAGGATTAGCTATAGGTTTCGGTTCAGCGCTTATTATTTATGGAGCATTGCACCTTATGAGAGAAAAATTAAAAAATAAGTAATTTTAAAAATATATGTCTAAAACAATCATTACAATCATTATTATAATAATTGTCGCAGGGTTGGGTTACTGGTTTTATCAGTTTAGCTCAACGCCTCAAGAAATAACCGAGGCAGAAGCTAAAAGTTGCCAAGTTGATTCTGATTGTGTTGTTTTTGGAGAAGATGGGGATTGTAATTGTGGATGTTTTAATAAAAACTACTCAGACTGGCAACCGGGAGGAGCTTGTTTTTGTGCTGCTCCAAATTCTTGTAAATGCATAGATGGTAAATGTGAAGGAGTTTTTGAGGAAAACAAAACAGAGGCCTGTATTAATTCTGGAGGTGAAATAAAAACTTCTCTATGTTGTAAGTCAGTAGGAGATTATCCCAATCTCTGCCTTATTGGTGCTTGTGGTTGTTCACCAGAAAATAGCCACCAAGTAAAAATTTGTGATTGTGGAGAGGGTGAATGCTTTGACGGGGAACAGTGCATTAATATTCCCTCAGAATAAATAAAACCTTTAATTATTATTTAAAAGGTTTTTTGATAGAATAATAAAATATGGAGCAAGAAAATAAAAAACCAAATAAACCAATGTTTTGGATTGGAATAGTAATAGTAGTGATAACAGTGATACTTTTATTAACAGGAGGAGAAGAAGAATTAAGGATATGGCCTATTCCCTTTGGAATAATGGGGATAGTGTTTATAGGAACTTCACGGCATAGGCCACTGAAGCGATGAAATTTCTTTAAGATTCTTCTATCAAAAAGGTTCTAACAAAGTCCGTCTCCCGGAGCAAATCGAAGCCCCCTTATGGGGTTTTTGATTTGCTTTGTGTGGCGTGCCGAGAATCTGCTCCCCGCGTGCCCGAGCAACGAAGGCGCGAGGGCACGACCGCCTTCGGGCAACTCTTCGAGTTCCTGTCTGCGCAGGCAGGCTGCCCGCGGAGTTTTTAACCCGCAGAACGCTCTTAATGGGCGTTTTTGCTTTTTCTCGCTCAAAACCTTGACAAATTAAAAGAATAAGGTAGACTTAAAATAGAGTAGTTCTTTGGAAACTGCCCTAAATAACTGGGCATAAAATGAAAGGAGCAGATCATGAGCAAAGGAACGAATGAGGAATTGGAAATTAAGGCGACACAGGCCGAGCATCCTCTGATGGAATTTGTGCCAATTATCTTCAACTCGTTTGAAGAATGGTTGGCGAGATGGAACGGCACTAACTATTTGGCCGAGAAGCTTGGTTTGTTGCATTCTTTGACAACCAAAAACGGCTGGTGGATAAAATCAGAACTGGTTTCACTTTTATTCTCGGTTGCCGACGGTTGCGCAAATGAATCTTTTGTCGTTGATAGTGATTACGACCTCCGTGGGCAGCAAACTGAAGCCGAAAGTCGGAAAAGTATCGCGAATAAAGCATTTTCCGTTCTTTGTCTGAAATTCTTTCGGAGTGGAGAAAATGAGGAGCCGTTGTGGTTGTGGATGCTTAAAGACAAGGTTTTGTTCCAGAAAGTTCTTTGGTTCTTAAGACCGAGGTTAGATGGACTCAAAGGCTTATACAACTGCAGTTGTATTCATGACAGCAGTAATGATCATCAACAAGGGATATTCCGCAATTTCTTAAGGGAATTCTCCCGGCTTGGATGGGATTTTCGCTGCATAGAATCCAGGCGACGCTTGGATAAAAAAACCAGGGATTTAGTGGAGCAGCGACTGGTTGCAGCTAGACCTCAATTCATTGATATTCTTCGCGAATTGGGAGAACTCAACTGGCTTAACCGTATAGACTTGGAGCTAGATGATAAGTCGGTAAAAAAATTAACCGAAATGGCTCTGGGCGATAAGTTTTTTCTTCCGCCAGAAAAAGTATCTGATGGCTTCAATTCTTTAAGAAAGCCGAAGGATTTAGAGGAAGCAGTATTAGGTGGTTCTGTCGCGGCCCAAATAGTATTACTGTATCAAATCAAAGAAGTCAAACGAAGGTGTATTGGTGTATTATATGAAGCATCAAAAAGGCAGAGTCAGGATCAGCAAAAAGCCGCAGAGTTGGATGAGATAAAAAGGGAGAAAAGGGTTTTGGAAACAAGGGCCAGAATTCTAACAAAGCCCTCGAACAATAAGCCTTAGTCTCTAATCTGGTCTTGCCAAACAATACCCCACGCCAATCTCGCAAGAGGGCAGTGTGGGGTTTTTTATATAAAGAAGGTTCTAACAAAGTCCGTCTCCCGGAGCAAATCGAAGCCCCCTTATGGGGTTTTTGATTTGCTTTGTGTGGCGTGCCGAGAATCTGCTCCCCGCGTGCCCGAGCGACGAAGGCGCGAGGGCACGACCGCCTTCGGGCAACTCTTCGAGTTCCTGTCTGCGCAGGCAGGCTGCCCGCGGAGCAGGTTAGTGCTCGATTCGAGAGACCGAGAGGCATCAAAAATCGCCAAACCGGCGTTTTTATCTATTATCTTTATCTGGACTTTTTATGAGATAAGTGGTATTTTGTATAAGTATGGATCGTTTGGATCAACAACTTGTAGCTGATTATATCGCAGGCGACGAGAAATCGTTAGAGATTTTAATTAAACGTTACCTTAAACCAATTTACAGTTTTGTCTGTCGGTATATTGGTAATTCTCAAGACGCTGAAGATATAACACAGGAAGTTTTTATGAAGGTTTGGCGTAATTTGAAGAAGTTTGATCAGCAGAAAAGCTTCAAAACCTGGATTTTTAGCATTGCCAAAAATACCTCTATTGATTGGATCAGAAAGAAAAAAGCCATACCCTTTTCTAATTTTGAAAATGAGGAAGGAAAAAATCTGCTTACTGAGACGCTTGCGGATTCCGCCCCTCTTCCTAATGAAATTTTTGAACGAGCTTGTATATCAGAAATGCTTAATACGGCGATGAGTCAATTAGCTCCTAAATACCGTATGGTATTATTTCTTCGTTATAATTGGCAGCGAGGAAGAAATGAAAGCTCGCTTTCATTTCGACCGAGCGAACCAATTAGAGGCTTTGCTTATAACGACCATTTTAATTTTAGGGAAATCGCCGAGGCCTTTGGAGAATCAATTCATACTACAAAGAGCCGGCATAGGCGAGCTCTAATTCAGCTCAAAAAACTGCTTACAGAAGCATAAACTTATTATTTGATAATTAGGAAGATAAAAGGATGCACCAAAATGCATCCTTTTATCGTATTAGTATATAGAGATATGCGTAGAGACTACGAAAAACTTTTTACCAACCTTGAACCCAAAGAACCTCCCATGGGCCTTTTTGACCGTATCATTCTTGCAATTAAGCGAGAACAGAAACTGCAACATACCAAAAGATTGCTGTTTGGATTTTTATCTCTTTTATTAGTATCTTTAATTGCCACACCTATTTCTGGAGCAATGCTTATAAGTCAAGTAGAGAGTTCGGGAATTTCTTACTTTATTTCTACCGCAATCAGCGATTTAGGAACATTCTTTGCTCTCTGGCAAGATTTTAGCTTAGCCATCCTGGAATCATTGCCAGTTGGAAGTGTAATGGTTTTCTTGCTAAGCCTCGCTGTATCTGTTTTTACACTTAGATTATTTCTGCACAGAAAGAGATTATTGCTTGGGTATTTAATACAGGGTTTTGCTTAATAAATAAAATTATTAATCTAATTTTAATAAAAATATATGAACGAAGAAAAACAATCTAATAAAAAAATAAAGCGTGATACTCTCAAATGGGTCGTTATTGGTCTGGTTGGTTTTGCGATTGTTGTTTTGATATTCGGCGCAGGTATGGTTGTTGGTGGAATGAAGGCGAAGTTTTCTTATCGTTGGTCAGAAAGCTATCATAAGAACTTTGCCGGACCTCGGGGCGGATTCTTTGGCGATTGGCGAAAAATGCCGCCCTTGCCCGAAGATTTTATTGAAGGTCACGGTGCGTTCGGAGAAATTATTGAACTTAAAGATAACGGTTTTGTGATTAAGGGTCGAGGCGATATAGAAAAAATAATTATAATTACCGAAGATACAGCTACTAAAAAAGGGATGGAAACGGTAAAAGATGGCTTGAAGGTTGGTGATCACGTAGTTATTATTGGTTCTCCTAACGAAGAAGGACAAATTGAAGCAAAACTTGTACGGCTTTTCGACGGAAAAAATATAAAACCCTTGCGTAAACCTTCTTGGTTCCCTTTCTTTAGATAAATATGCCCGGTAGTGAAAATTCAAGATACTCGCCAAAAGCGAGTAAAATAAAAACCTCGAATTTTTACTATTTGGCAATAAAATAGCAGGTCAAATTTATCAAGCTAATCTTTAATTATTTTAAGTCGAATTTCTACTACCGGGTATGTTTTCCAAAATATTAAAGCACAAATTTATTATGCTCATAATCCTTACTTTGATGATTACAGGAGGCTACTTTAGTTATAACAGATTTTTTAAGGGGCAAGTTCCGATGCAATATCTTACGGCAGCCGTTGAGAAAGGCACCCTTATTGTTTCGGTTTCTGGTTCTGGTCAGGCAGCTGTCTTGGATCAAATTGACATTAAACCAAAAGTTTCTGGCGAGCTCGCCGCACTTTATGTCGCAAGAGATCAAGAAATAAAGACAGGTCAACTTCTTGCGCTAATAGATACGAGTGCTGCGCAAAGATCGGTCAATGATGCAGAAATTGCATTAGAGAGCGCAAAGATAGATTTAGAGGAACTTCTTTCCCCGCCAGACGCTCAATCTTTGCTTCAAGCACAGAATGCCCTGGCACAGGCTGAGCGTGATCTTGAGATAGCGAAAAGGAATTATGAGAGCATTGACGAGGACGTCGAAAGCACACTTGCGAGCGCTTACGAAGACGGCTACAGCGATGTTTCCACTTCCTTCTTTAAGTTATCTAACTATATGAAAGATTTAAAAGATGTCTTAGGAACAAAAGAAAGCGTAGATAAACATATTGCTGACTATAAACTAATATTGGGTTCCAATTCTCTATTTATCCAAAAATTTCTTGATGATTACAAGCCAGTCCTTAAGCTTTTTAATGAAAACTTTGACTTTTTTAGAGAAGTTTATAGAGATGATAAACAGGATACTATTTATCAGCTTTTAGTTGATACCCTTAAAACTACCAAAGTAATTGCTCAGGCATTAGAAAGCGCTCGTCATATGTTTGATCTTGTCGGAGTGTCGAATTATGAGCACTTTAATATAGCTTCTCATATTGACAAGATGAGTCCTAAGATCGAAAGCGATCTTTCTTCCGTTTTTTCCACTATCAGTTCTCTTCAGCAAATCATAGACACTATTGACAATACAGTTCAAGACACTCCGGACAAAATAATAGATGCTGAATTGGACTTTAAATCTGCTCAAGAAAAATTAGAAGATAAAAAACTCTCGCTTGAAGAACTTGAGGCCGAAGCTGATTCACTTGATATCAGAACTCAGCAAAATATCGTAGCGCAGAGAGAGATATCTCTTGCGAACGCCAAAGATGAGCTGGCTAATCATTATATTTACGCGCCTTTTAGCGGTGTTATCGCAGAGGTAAACAATACTTTAAGAAAAGGAGACACTGTTTCTTCTGGTTCTGTTCTGGCTACTCTTATTACTCAACAAAAAATAGCGGAACTCATGCTTAATGAAATTGATGCAGCCAAAGTGAAAGCTGGTCAAAAAGTAACTCTTACTTTTGACGCCCTCCCGGATATGAGCATTTCAGGAAAGGTTTTAGAGATTGATACGGTAGGTCAGGTTTCTCAAGGAGTAGTAAGCTATGGGGTGAAGATTGCTTTTGATACCGACATAAAACAAGTTAAACCAGGTTATAGCGTTACCGCAGATATTATTACCGATGCCAAACCAGATGTTTTGGTTTTGCCGAGCAGCGCCGTCAAATCCCAGGGAAATTCTTACTATGTTGAATTAGTGGAAGCAGATGAGCAGACTATCCAGCAATTATTAGCTAATACTTCAGGAACAATTCTGCCAAGCCCGCCAAAAATGCAGCCGGTAGAAATTGGTCTTTCAAACGATTTTTCTACTGAAATTGTTTCTGGTCTCCAAGAAGGCGACATTGTTGCGACCTCAACAATTAATCCAAATCAAACTCAAACTACTACCGGTCAAACACAGAACAGCTTAAGAATACCGGGAATCAGCACTGGTGGGGGATATCGTCCGGCTCTCAAATGATGCGTTACCGCGGCGATTAATTATCTTTATTTTATGCTTTATGATTGAAATTAGAAACATCACCAAAGTCTATAAATCAGGCGATGTTGAAACCAAAGTGCTAAAAGGCATTTCTTTTTCTATTAGCGATGGTGAATTTGTAGCTATTATTGGCCCTTCCGGCTCTGGCAAATCAACCCTAATGCACATTTTGGGTTGTTTGGACGCTCCGACTAACGGCCAATATTTTTTTGGAGGAAAAGACGTTTCCAAACTTTCTGACGATGAACTGGCCGATATTCGGAAAAAGAAAATCGGCTTTGTTTTTCAGGCCTTTAATCTTTTGCCAAGAACCACAGTTTTGCGAAATGCAGTATTGCCTTTAGCTTATGCCAATGTTTCAAAAGACAAAAGAGAAGAAATCGCCAAGAAATCTCTATTGAGCGCAGGTTTAGACGAAGCTCGTTTTTATCATCTTTCCAATCAGCTTTCGGGGGGCGAGATGCAAAGAGTGGCTATTGCTCGGGCTTTAGTGAATAATCCTTCTTTAATTTTGGCCGATGAACCGACCGGCAATCTTGATAGTAAAACCGGCGAAATCGTTCTTGAAACCTTTCAGAATTTAAATAAGCAGGGCCGAACAGTTATTTTGATTACTCACGAAAAATATATTGCTGAACACGCCAAGCGAACAATTTCCCTCAAAGATGGAGAAATTATTGAGGACGTTGTCAATCATCGTTCTAAAACGGTTCAGCAAATTAAAGAATAAAATGCTTATCGCTGATTTATTTGAAGAAACATATTTGGCAATTTGGGCCAATAAAACAAGGTCGGGCCTGACTATTTTAGGTATTGTCATTGGGATTGGTTCGGTTATTGCAATGATTTCAATCGGCCAGGGAGCGTCAGGCTCCATTGAATCAAGCATTCAATCTATGGGGTCTAATTTAATTACGGTTATGCCGGGATTCCAAAGAAGTTTTTCTCAAGTTTCATCCGGAAGAGGTTCAGCTCAAAGCTTAACCATAGAAGATTCAGAGGCCATAGCTCAAGAAGTCCCAGGTGTTTTGGCAGTAGCGCCAGAGGTTTCTAGAAGGTATCAGGCAGTAGCCAAGGGTCAAAATACCAACACCCAGATAGTGGGAACAGTTTCTTCTTATCCGCAGGTAAAAAATGATGAAATAGGTTTGGGCTCTTTTATTTCTGATCAAAATGTCCGCAATATGTCAAAGGTAGCAGTTTTGGGTCCGACAACCAGAGACGACCTTTTCGGCGAGAATGCTAACCCCTTAGGACAAACAATAAGAATCAATGGTATAAATTTTAAGATCATCGGAGTAACTCAATCCAAAGGAGGCACCGGTTTTGGCAGTCAGGATGACATGATTTTCATTCCCATAACAACTGCTCAAAGATTTTTAGCCGGCTCAGATGTCGTTTCAACAATCAATGTGCAGGCCGAAAGTTCTCAAATGATGGCTTCGGTCCAGTTAGGAATCACCAATCTTCTTTTGAGGTTGCATAATATTTCAGACCCCCAGATGGCCGATTTTAGCACTTTGTCTCAGCAGGACATTCTTGGAGCTGCTTCTTCAATAACCAATACGATGACCATTTTATTGGCGGCAATTGCCGGAATTTCTCTGATTGTCGGCGGTATCGGCATTATGAATATGATGATGACCACAGTAACCGAAAGAACCCGGGAAATCGGCCTGCGCAAAGCCATTGGAGCTAAAAATAAAGACATTAGTTTTCAATTTCTTGCAGAAGCCACCATGCTTACTTTTCTTGGCGGAGTCATTGGCGTTATCTTCGGCTGGATTGTTTCTTTGCTGATTGCTAAATTTGGCGGTATAACAACAAGTGTCTCAATGTTTTCTATCCTTCTGGCTTTTGGCGTATCAGCCGCTATTGGGATCGGCTTTGGCTACTGGCCAGCCCAGAAAGCTGCCAAGCTCAATCCAATAGAGGCATTAAGATACGAATAGAGTAAAACTATATAATTGGTTCGCTCGGTAGAAATGAAAGCGAGCTTTCATTTCTCCATCGCTGTCAATTATAAAAGATCGCTTGGTCGAGCGATTGAATAAAAGTTATTAATAATGTAAAAGCTAGCATGAAAAAAATATTACCAATTATTATCGCGCTCATTATAATCGGTGCGGGAGCTTTTTACGGCGGTATGAAATATGCTCAAAGCACCCGCCAAAATTTTGCGAAGCAAAATTTTGGCGAACTAGATCAGAATTTTCAGAATTTGTCTCCAGAACAACGTCAAGAGCTCTTGCAGGGAAATGTTGGAGGAACTTTTCAGAGAGGGGCTGGAAGAGGAACGGGTTCAAACTTTGTTTCGGGCGAGGTTATTGCCAAAGATGAGCAATCTTTAACCCTAAAAATGCCGGAAGGCGGTTCAAAAATCATCTTCTATTCGGGCAACACAGAAGTTGGTAAATTTGTGAACGGAACTCCAGATGACCTTGAAATCGGAAAGTCAGTCACAATTAATGGAACGACAAATCAGGACGGAAGCATTACCGCTCAATCAATTCAATTAAGGCCGGAAATAAATCCATCGCAATAACGCGATTAGGGGGTGAAAAGAAATAGTGAGCAGCATGGTAGGGGAAAATTTAAGCCAAACTTTCTATCAAGCAGGTTCTAACCCTAGCAGTAGAAGCTCCACGAAGGAGAGCAATCTCTCTACGGGGCATGTTGCTTCACTGCGGGGCAGGCATCGTACGTCCATCGGAGAAAAATTCCACCCTTATCAGTTAGATGGTTTTTTGGTTGACAAATTATTTTTTAGATGTTAATATTATTAGTATAACCTTGAACTACGAAATATCTTCTACTGCGTATTCCGCAAACGCTTGATTTCATCTTTCAATCTCGATTTTGGCAGCTCTGCTGCGAAAAATCTTGGTTTCAAGCGAACTCAAACGTTTGCGGAACCCTCGCTGCGAACCCATTTTGTAATTCAAGGATATAAGATAGTTACCTAATAAAAATTTAGTCGAGTTTATTAAGGGAACTAAACTTTAGGATAAAACCTTAAAACATTAATCAATTAACTTATATCACAATTATGGAAGGAACAATTAAAACTCTTACAGAAAAAGGATTTGGATTTATTAACGTTGATGGTGAAGAGAAAGATTTATTTTTTCACGGTAATGAACTTAAGGGTGTGACCTACGAAGAGTTAAAAGTAGGTGATAGGGTGTCTTTTGAAAAGGCTGATTCTGAAAAAGGACCTAACGCAACAAACGTAACCCGCCTTTAAGAATTAGTCCAGTAGATCAAATAAATGAAATCAAGCCCATTCTTGGGCTTGATTTCATTGTCAGTTTGGTAATTTTTTGGTAGAATAAAAATATCGCAAGGTCAAGTATAATTAAATAATATTTAAGAAATATGGACAACAAAAGTTTAAAAAGTTTGAGAGAGGATTTGGTGGGAGAGCTGCAAGCCATAAATCAGTATCAGGAACATATAGATATAATTGATAATGAAGAAATTAAGAAAGTTTTAGGTCATATTAGAGATGACGAGAAAGAACATTTTGCAGAGCTTGTAAAGATTATTAGAAAGTTAGATGATACTCAAGAGGAAAAATTTCAAAAAGAGGAACTTTAATCCAAAATCAAAAGCCTTGCGATAGTTTCGCAAGGCTTTTGATTTTGGATTAGCGATTAAATCTTTGCGGTCTTCGTTGGTCTCTTTTCTTTTGCCAGCACTCTCTGCAATAAATTGGTCTGTCTGGAGTTGGTTCAAATGGAAGTTCAGTTATTTCTGCTCCGCAGTCAGCGCATTTCCAATTTCCTTTGACCATCTCTCTTGGAGTAAAACCTTCTTGAGGACGACCATCTTTGGATTTGTTGAATATCATATGATTACTGCCTAAAAACAAAAAATGATTTTCTTGACCTTTTAGTCTATGCTTAGTGTACATCTATGCTCCATAAAAAGTCAACAGGCTTGGGTAAAGAATTATTAATTATTAACAGTTTACACCTTGACTTTATATCGTTATGGGTATATATTCATAATAGACAAGTGAGAGCCAGAGCACATAGAAAATTATGTACTCTGTATTTAAAAGGTCGATTTATTAAAATAATTAAATCTGATATAATAAACCCAGTAAAGAAATTTGACAAATGTTTTGCATGGCAAAACATTAAATTGCCATTGGCAGTCAAATTTTCACTACAGAGTAAAAATATGCCATTTGGTAATGGAACAGGACCCTTAGGTCAAGGTCCGAGAACAGGAAGAGGAGCTGGTTATTGCTCAGGTTATAATGTTCCAGGTTACGCAAATCCAGTTTTTGGAAGAGGCTCTGATTTTGGACGAGGCATGGGAAGAGGATGGAGAAATTGGGCGAGAGTTGATGGCTTGCCGGGTTGGCAGAAAGAAAGAATGGGTTATCCAGCCCGGGGCGGCTGGGGATATTATCCTACTGCTTATCTGCCGGTTCACCCCCCAGTTAAACAAGAGAAAGAAATGATTAAAGAGGAAATGAATGCTTTGAAAGAAGAAATGAAGATTCTTGAGGACCGACTTAAAGAGTTAAGGGATACAAAAAAGAGTAAATAAAGGTCAAAGAAATAATAAATTTATCTTTAATTTTATGTCACCTTTTAAAAATGGAACCGGACCCGCTGGACAGGGACCAGGAACAGGCCAGGGGTTAGGCAGAGGAGGCGGCCGGGGCAGGCAGACAGGCGGTTTTGGATTGGGTCCTGGAAGCGAATGCCTTTGTCCAAATTGTGGAGCAAAAGTTCCTCACCAAAGAGGGATACCCTGTTATGAACAAATTTGTCCTAAATGCGGTCAACCAATGACTCGAACTAGGTAAATATATGAGAATTTGCATTTCAACTGTTAGTAATAACTTAGACGCTTTTTTGGATCCTCGCTTTGGCAGAGCAATGTATTTTTTGATTGTTGATGAAAAAGGAAAACTAATTAAAGCAATTAAAAATACTGGGGTACAGGCGATGCGTGGAGCCGGCATTACAGCCGCTCAAATTGTGGCTAATGAGAAAGTTGATATAGTGATTACTGGAAATGTTGGACCCAATGCCTCTATGGTTTTAGCCAGTTCTGGAATAAAAATATTTCTTGGCAGTCCAGAAATGAAGGCGCGAGATGTTCTTCAAGAATATCAAAAAGGAAAGCTTCAGAGAGCAACAGAAGCCATGCCTTGTGGTCCTGGTCCAGGACCAGGGCTTGGTCAAGGAAGAAAAGTCCAAAGAGGACGAGGCCGTAGAATTTAATTACTCTACATTGTTAACAATATAACAATGAATGAGCGAAGCGAACAATAGCAGTATAAGAATGTGGAAATTTTTAATATGAATTCTCAATCTGTCTCAATAGTTAGCGTTTTTGTGAATCTTGGATTAGGAGTCTCTAAACTGGTTTTTGGTTTTTTAACTGGCAGTGTGGCCTTGATTGCAGATGGAATACATTCTAGTTTGGATGTTTTTTCTTCTTTTGTTACTTTTTTAGGGCTTAAAACAGCCAAGAGGCCGGCCGATGAAGAACATCCGTATGGGCATTTTAAGGCCGAGAGTTTGGCCGGTTTTTTTGTTAGTATTCTTTTGGCTGTTTCTGGTATCTGGATTCTGTATGAAGCAATTCAGAGATTTTTAGGAGAAAAATTGGTCAAATTTTCAGTTACAGCTATTGTCGTTGTAATTATTTCAATTTTAGTTACTGAAATTTTAGCTCGGCTAAAATTTTATTATGGGAGAAAGGACAAGAGCTTAGCCTTGGTGGCTGATGCCGAACACTCTCGCGCCGATGCTTTATCTTCTGTTGGAGTTTTAGCAGGCTTGATTTTGGTTAGGTATTTTAGTTGGGCCGATGCAGTTATTGCGTTGGGGATTGGCGCTTATATTCTCTATGAAGCATTTCGGGTTGGAAGAGAGATTACCGATTCTTTATTGGATGTAGCAAATAAAGATGTTGAAAAAAGAATTAAAAAGATTTGTTCTTCCCACAAGATAGAAATCTTTGAATTAAAAAGCAGAAAAATTGGAGCAACCAATTTCGCTGAAATTAAAATTAAGTTGCCGCCGAAGTTAAAAGTTGAAGATGTCCAAAAAATTACCCAGACATTAGAAGAGAGATTATTAAAAAACATTTCAGAATTGAAACAAATAGTTATTTCTATTAAAGCCTATAATGTTGACCGAAATATTGTTTTAACCAAATGGGGCAGGAGGATTGGCGAACTTGAGGGCTTTGAGCGAATTGGACCTAAGAAATTGGGAGAAAGGATAGTTATTCCCTTGAAGAATAACGAAATTAGCACTCTTTTTGGAGAAGAAGAATACCTAATAATTGATATAAAAGATGGAAGCATTTTTAAAAAAGAAATTTTAAAAAATCCTTATTTTGAAAAAGGAAATCCACGAGGAGCCAGGTTTGCCAAGGCAGTTAGGGCTGATAAAGTTTTAACTAAACAAATTGGTCCTAATGCCAAACAAAACTTAGAGAATTTTAATATTGAAGTAGAGATAATTTCATCTGATAAGAAAATTAAAGATTTAATTGAAAGGCTGAAAACATGAAAAAAATATGTATAACAGGAGGCAAGGGAGGTGTCGGAAAATCAACAGTTGCTGTTTTGCTCGCCGATAAATTTGTCAAAGAGGGCAAGAAAGTTATTCTTTGCGATTGTGATATTGAATGCCCTAATGATCATCTGCTTTTAGGACAGAAGCTTGAAAAAGCTAAAGAAAGGGTTTATGCTGAGTTCCCAGTTTTAGATAAGAAGAAATGTCAAAAGTGTGGTTTGTGCGTCAAAACTTGCCGAAGCAATGCTGTTTTTCAATCCCCCGGGGAATATCCAATTTTTATTAAAGATTTATGTTCTGGTTGCGGAGCTTGCTGGATAGTATGTCCACACAAAGCTATTCAGCCAAAAAAAGAAAAAACCGGAGAAATCTTTCTCAATAGGGTAAGTGATAATCTCTGGCTGGTTACCGGGCTCGCCAGATCTGGATTAGAAGAAACCGGTCCAGTAGTAACCGAGACGAAAAAATTTGTTTCAAAGCTTGCCAAGAAAATAAAAGCAGATAATATTCTATTTGATACGGCCGCCGGCACTCATTGCCCGGTAATCTCTGCTCTTTTGGATTGCGAATTAGCTTATTGTGTTACTGAACCAACTCCAATGGGCGCTTATGATTTAAGTTTGATTTTAGATTTATGTAAAAAACTTAAAGTGCCAGCCAAAATAATTATAAATCAGTCTGATTTGGGAGATAAAACAAAAATTGAAAAAATTGCTAAAAGATTTAAAATAGATGTTGAGAAAGAAATTCCCTATTCTAAAAAATTAGTCAGAGCTTATTCTAAAGGAAAACTACTAAATTTTAAATTATGAACCCTGTTAGAAGTTTTTCAATAAAAATTTTTAAATTTCAAAATTTTTATTTACTTTATCGAGAGTATTAATACATTAAAATTGTACCTACTAAAAATAATTCTATGTCAAGTAAAACAATTTCTAATGGGGTAAAAACCGAAATCGAAAAAATTACTATTTTACCAGGAGTAAATAAGTTCGGGGAAAAAGAAAAATTTGAGAAAATTGAGATTAAAAAAGGAGAGATTGTAGCTATTGTAGGGCAAACCGGAGCAGGAAAAAGCCAGCTTCTTTATGATATTGAAAAGTTAGCTCAAGGCGATAGCAAAAGCAAGAGAACAATCTTAGTAAATGATAAAAAGGCGGATAAAAAATTACGATTTGAGCCAAAAAGAAAATTAGTTGCTTCTTTGGCTCAGTCTATGAACTTTTTAACAGATATTTCTGTTAAAAATTTTTTGAGTTTACACCTGAAAGCTAGGGGAAAAAGATTTGATCCAAAACTAATAAGAGAGGTTATCGAAGAAGCTAACGAAATAACCGGCGAACCAATTTCACCAGAGATAAATCTCCTGAATTTATCAGGAGGGCAAAGCCGAGCTTTAATGATTTCAGACATCGCTAATGTTAGTATTTCTCCTATTATTTTAATTGATGAAATAGAAAACGCTGGAATTGATAAGGAAAAAGCAATGCAGATTTTAGTAGAGGAAGGAAAAATTGTTTTAATTGTTACCCATGATCCTACTTTAGCTTTTAATACCGATAAAAGAATTGTAGTTAAAAATGGGGGAATTATTAAAGTTTTAAAGACAACTTTAAGGGAGAAGGGTATTGGTCATTATTTTAATTGGGTGGGAAATTATAACTTAGAGCTCAGGGAAAAAATAAGGCAGGGAGAAAAGGTTGAAAAAACAGAATTATTTTGTGAACCAATAAAATAGTTATTCACTCCGTTAGAAATTTTGTGCCATTAAATCTTTTAGCGAGGTGGAGTTTTGTTAAAAATCTATGGAGATTTCTAACGGTGTAAAACTTGTAATTTTTGCCGGAACACCCGGTTCCGGGAAAACCAGCGTCATTAAATATGTAATTCAAGAGTTGAAAGCTGATTTTAAATTATTTTTTGCTAAGTTTGATTGTCTTAAAACCGAAGATGATCAATTTATTTCCGAAAGGTACAAAATTCCTGCAATTAAAAAGTTAGCTGGCGAACTTTGCCCCGATCATTATACCGCTTTAGAAATTCCTAAAATTATTAAAAATAATCAGGATAAAGATATTATTTTTATTGAAACTGCCGGGTTGTGTCTTCGCTGTTCTCCTTACATTGAAGAAGGATTGGGGATAAACGTTTTAGATGTTATTTCCGGAGAGCCCAGTCGATACGGTCCGATTTTAACTAAAGCAGATTTAGTAGCGATTAGCAAGGGAGATTTAATATCTCAAGCCGAGAGGGAAATCTTCAGAGCCAATGTTTTAAAAGTTAACCCTAAAGCTAAATTAGTAGAAGTCAACGGATTAACCGGCGAGGGAACGATTGATATTGTTGAATCTATTAAGGCATCTCCGGAAATTAAAACAGGAAAATTAACTTTAAAACATTCTATGCCTTCGGCAATTTGTGGTTATTGTTATGGAAACAAAACCATAGAGGAAAAAGCCGTTCATCAAAGATATTTAGCAGGCAAAGAATTGAAAAACTTAATTCCTAATTTGAATTGTGGGAAATGCGGATTTAAATCCTGCAATGAGTTTATCCGGGCAGTTTTGGACGGGAAGACCGAAAAAGAGCAGTGCCCATTTATCAAAGAAAAATTAAAAAAAATTAAGATATAATCCTCGTTAAAAAACCCTTGGTTTAATTTTTAAACGAGGTAATAAAAGATATGTCAAAAAATAAAAATTCTGACGGGGTAAAATTCAGAGTTAACAAATTAAAATGTGCCGGATGCGGAGCTTGTCTTCAGGCTTGTCCTCACGGAGCAATTAAAATTGGGAAAGATGGGAAAGCTTTTATTGACCAAAGCAAATGCAAAAAGTGTGGAACATGTCAAAGAATTTGTCCCTTTGATGCGATAGAAAAAATTTCAAATGGAGAAAAAGACGAACAGCCAAAAACTCCGTCTTCTTCGCTCTCACCCTCAGCACCGACACCATTTCCTTACGGACCTCCGCTTTCTGGTGGAAGAGGATTGGGCAGGGGAAGGGTTCCGGGTTTGTCCAGGAGAATGGGAAGAAAAAGAGGATTTAAAAGAAGCAGAGATTAAAATGGGGGAGGCAAAAAAGAATTTATGGAAAATGTTGAAAAACATTGAAAGACGTTAAAAGATGAAAGACGTTAAAAGGTGTTGGAAAACGCTATTAATAAAACTAACACATATACAGCGATCGCTCTATATGTATCAGGTTTAGTCTATTTATATTTATTGTATGCGATTTATTATTTGTAGTTATTGTTTACGGTTTAATAATTGCTATATTTAATAATTGCTATATCAATTTTTGCTATGCCAGTTCAAGTTTTGGCAGAGATAAAAAAATGAAAAGACCAGAGTATTCAAAATTTTATGGGAAAGATTTACTTGAAGGGAAAAGAACTGTTGTTACTGGGGGAGGTTTAGGTATTGGAAGACAAATCGCTTATACTTTAGCAGAACAGGGAGCTCAAGTTGTTGTCTTAGATTACAAAAGAAATTTGGCCCAAACTGCTGCGGAGCTTATTAATAAAGAATTTGATACAAATAAAGCCTTTCCAGTGCCTGGAGATGTAAGTGATATATCGCAGCTTAAAATAGCTTTTGATAAAATTAAAAAATATTATAAGGGAGCTCTTGATGTTTTTATAAATAATGCTGGTATTAATTATCCTTGTAGAATTGAGGATTTGTTGTCTAATAAAGAAACCGAAAAGCTAGGCCAAATGATAGATGTCAATCAAAAAGGAGCCTATTTTTCTGCTGCTTTTTCTTATCCTCTTTTGTTAAAAGGTCAGGACCCTATTTTTATTATGATGGGTTCTTGCGCTTCAGTTGGTTCTGAGGGGCAAGGGGCTTATGCTGGCACTAAATCCGCTTTGAGGGGTCTGCTGGGCACATTAGCGAAAGAATGGGCCGGGACAGAGAAAAAGAAGCCGATAAGAGTTGGTTTAATTGAGCCCGATTATTTTGAAACAACCGCCTTGAGAAGCCAGCAATATCTTAGAGATTTAGCCCGGGCAAGAAGAACAACCATTAGCAATGTAGCAAATGAGTCCGTGTCAAAGAAAAAAATTCCTTTAAGAAGAGAAGGAAAATTAGTAGAAATTGCTGAAAAAGTAGTTATGATGATATTAGATACTTATGCTGACGGAAACATAGAGGTTCTTTCTGGAGGAAAAACAGTTAGATTGTGAAATATGTTGGAATTAAGTGATGAAAATTTTGAAAAAGAAGTTTTAGAAAGCCAAAAACCAGTTTTGGTGGATTTTTGGAGTCCTACTTGCCCCCCATGCTTAATGTTGGGACCAATTATTGAGGATATTGACAGGGAGTTTGAGGATAAGGCAAAAGTTGGAAAATTAAATGTTTTGGAGAATCCAGAGACTTCTAAAAAGTACCAAATTGTTGGCATTCCAACAATTATTATTTTTAAAAATGGAGAAGCAAAAGAAAGAGCAACCGGATTGCGACCTAAACAAATTATAGCAGATAAGCTTAGTTCATTGCTGTAGACATTTTTAACCATGCCAATTTACGAATACAAATGTAAAAATTGCGGACGTAAATTTGAAAAATTAGTTTTTGGCAAAGAAGAGATAAAATGCCCAAAATGCGGAAGCAAGTTTTTACATAAATTATTTTCTACTTTTAGTTCTTCCGGCAAATCAGATTCCAATCGCCCAAACACTTGTTCTGAAGGAACTTGCAACTTAGGTTGTCCGACTTGCGGGGATTAGATAATTTTAAAATGGAAACAGAAAAAGAGCTTAAAAAAATTAAAGAGGAAATTTTGGATTGTAAAGAGTGCTCTTTATCTAAAACAAGAAATCTACCGGTCATTGGGGAAGGAAACCACGAAGCCCAAATAATATTTGTTGGAGAGGGCCCGGGAGCGCAGGAAGATAAAACAGGGCGTCCTTTTTGCGGAGCCGCCGGAAAGATTTTGGATGAGCTTTTGGATTCAGTTGGTATAAAAAGAGAAGAGGTTTATATTTGTAATATATTAAAATGTCGTCCTCCTGCCAATCGCGATCCTCAAAAAGAAGAAATTGAAGCCTGCGTTCCTTTTTTGGAAAGACAAATTGAAATTATAAAGCCAGAAGTTATTTGTCCTTTAGGGAGATTTGCAATGGAATTTTTAATGGATAAATTTGGGTTAAAAGACCAGGTTCAAGGAATAAGCAAAATTCACGGAGAAGTTTTTGAGCCCCAGATTGTCACGGAAGATGCTCAGAGTTCTCTTTTTGAACAAAAAAGAAAAAGCATTAAAGAAGTAAAAATCATTCCTCTTTATCATCCGGCAGTAGTAGCCTATAATTCAAATATGAGAGAAATTCTAAAAAAAGATTTCAAGATTTTAGAAAAATTCAAATGAATTCTTTAAAAAAATACTGGAAAAAAAGAAAATTTGAAAAAACGCCGGAGCCAAAAGGAAAAGTTTTAAAAACCTCAAAAAATAGATTTGTAGTTCAGGAGCATTGGGCGAAAATTCATCATTTTGATTTTCGTTTAGAGATGGGAGGAGTATTAAAATCCTGGGCTGTGCCAAAAGGAGTGCCGGAGAAAATAGGGCTAAAACGGCTTGCCATTTCCGTGGAGGACCACCCGGTAAGCTATATTAATTTTGAAGGCGAAATTCCCAAAGGGTCATATGGAGCAGGAACTGTTAAAATTTTTGATAAAGGAAAATACGAATTAAAAGAAAAAAGTAGAGATAGAATTATTTTCGTGTTAAAAGGTAAAAAATTAAAAGGAGATTATTGTTTAATAAAATTCAAAAAAGCAAATCAGTGGTTATTGTTTAAAACCCCTTAGAGAAATTTTGTTAAATTTCTTGTTATGTAGATGTCAAGTATCTACATCTCTTAAAAATTAAATAAAAAGAAGAGCAGTTTTACGACTTGCTCCAGGTCAATAGTTCGTAGAAAAGAGCTCTTGTTCATGGAATTCATTCCTTATGGGTGTGTTAAGAACTGCGAAAGGGAGTTGTTAACACTTCTGTTGCTAGGCCGCCCTTACGGCCCCGGTGCTCCCGGATAGGGCTGTTCAGGATTTCTGAGGCATTTCCTCGGACTCAAGGCTTTCCTTGAATTTTTGGATGTATACCCGGATAAGCTCCTGAGATAATCCCTTTGTCCCCCAGAGGTCCGCCCCACTGAGGTTCGCCCCACGGAGGTTCGCCCCACCGAGGTTCGCCCCACCGAGGTTCGCCCCACCGAGGTTCGCCCCAAAG
>Ga0315552_1000193_pt1 | contig 39493 bp, 42 predicted proteins | sample SalMarSW160170MG_2_FD_203102 | JGI IMG/M metagenome (GOLD analysis project Ga0315552, IMG submission 203102) | Salt marsh sediment microbial communities from the Plum Island Ecosystem LTER, Massachusetts, United States - Salt Marsh Sediment SW1601-70 ...
GATGTTATAGAAAGATATAATGTGACCCAGTTGCTTAGCCACGGCTTAATTAATGACACCGCCATTTTTTGGACCTTTCGAGACCGAGTTTTAGAGAAAAATATTCCTGTTTATTCACCAAAAGCAGAGGACAAAATCCAGATTGGAGGCTTCTCACTCAAAATTTTATCGCCCCAAGAAAAAATGGGGGACGAACTGGTTTGGAAAAAGGAGACCGACGCTCAAGTTCTTGGCTCTTATATCTATTCGATTGAACCAAACGAAGCTTCGATTGTGACCTTACTTTCTTATGGTGACTTTGATGTTCTTCTTCTCGGCGATATTAGCAGTCAAGTTGAGGAAGTGATAAATACGGATGAAAAAGTAGAGGTGCTTAAAATTGCCCATCACGGCAGTAAGTATTCTTCTTCAGAAGAGTTTTTAGAAAGAATTGCTCCTGATTTAGCCGTCATTTCCGTTGGCAAAAATTCCTACGGCCACCCGACGGAGGAAGTTTTGGAGAGATTAAGAAATTTAGGCATTCAGGTTTTAAGAACTGATTTAGAGGGCGAAATTGAAATCTCAAGCAATGGTAAAGAATGGGGAGTGGAGAAATAATTTCAGGCTTGTAGTTTAATTTTAGATAGGTTAAAATGAGAAGCATGATTCAAGAGGAAATTAAAAAAGACCTGGCGAAAGCTTTAAAAACCCTTCGGATTCCAGCCGATAAAATCCAGCTAGAGCATCCGGCTAATCCTGAACATGGTGATTATGCCACTAATGTGGCCTTAGTTACTTTCAAACAACGGCCCAAGGCAACGAGAGAAGAAACCAAGCTGCCTTTTGATTGGGCAAGTAAGATTGTTAATACCTGGCGCCTTTCCGGCATGCCCGAATACCTAGCCAAAATTGAAGTGGTTAAGCCAGGTTTTATCAATCTCTGGCTTAAAAACGAAGTTTTTGGCAACGAGCTCGAAAGAGTGCTAACAGAGGCAGGAAAATATGGCTCTTCAGCTGACTTCAAGGGTAAAAAGATTCTTCTCGAGCACACCAGCCCTAATCCTCAGACAACCATCATGCTTGGCCATTTAAGAAATAATTTCCTAGGAATGACAATAGCTAATATTTTTGAATTTTTAGGGGCGAAAGTGACCAAAGACTGTATTGTTAACGACCGAGGTATCCATACTTGCCGAGCCATGTGGGGCTATCTAGTTTTTGGTCGGAAAGGGGCAGGCTTGAAGAAATCAAAAATTCTCAATTTTGAGAAACTAACTGACTCGCAGATTAAAAAAGAGAGTGCTAAAGTAAATTGGCAGGAGTTACTTAAAAAGTGGAGTAAAAAGAAATCGAATTGGTGGATGCCCTCTGATTTAGGGCTTAAACCTGATCACACGAACTTGATTTGGTATGTTCTCGGTTCTAAGGCTTATAAAATCTTGCCTGAGGTTAAGGAGCAAGTAGAGGCAATGTTGATTGCCTGGGAAGCAGAGGACAAAAAAATCTTGTCACTTTGGCGCCAGATTCTTGGTTGGTCCGCTAAGGGCTATGAAGATACTTACCAAAGAATTGGTAGCCATCACGATGATGTTTGGTATGAGCATAAGCTTTATAAGGGTGGCAAGGAATTAATCGAGAAAGGCCTGAAAAAGAAAGTCTTTAAAAAACTTCCTGATGGCGCCGTTCTTTCGGATTTAAAAGATTACGGTTTGACCGATACCATTTTACAAAAATCTGACGGAACCGCCCTTTATCATACTTTTGATATCAATTTGACTCTTCAAAAAAGAAAGAAATCCCCCTCTGGTTTATATATTTGGGATATTGGCAACGAGCAAACGCTTTACCTCAAACAGCTTTTCGCCATGTGCGAACAGTTAGGAATAGGTAAGAGAGAGGATTATTTTCATCTTAATTATGCTTTGATTAATTTTAAGGGCGGTAAGAAAATGGCCACCCGAGAAGGGATGGTAGTCAAGGCCGACGAGGTTTTAGATGAGCTTCATCGACGAGCCGAAGAATTAATTAAGTCCACAGACCAAGAATTAAGAGGGAAGTTAGACAAGAAACAACTGGAGAAATTAGCTGAGACCGTGGCTTTAGGGGCGATTAAATACAGTTTGCTTAAATATGGCCGAGAGACAACGATATATTTTGATATAGATGAGTCATTAGCCTTAGAAGGCAATTCGGGACCGTATTTACAATATACTTATGCTCGTTGTCAGAGTGTCCTTAAAAAGGCTCAGGATGGTAAAGGCTCAAAGTTACAGAGTAAATTATCAGTTTCAGGGATTAAGTTGAATAACGAAGAGATGAATCTTCTGCGAAGCTTCTATAAATTTCCAGAAGTGGTTCAGGAAGCAGGCGAGAATTATGCCCCTAATTTAATCTGTAATTTTTTATATGATTTAGCTCAGAAATATAATCTCTTCTATAATAAACACTCGATTTTAAAAGCTAAGAATCAGAAATCAAAGGATTTTCGATTGGCCGTTACTGCCGCGGTTGGTCAAGTGCTAAAAAATGGCCTTACCCTTCTTGGAATTTCTGCCCCAGAAAGGATGTAAAACTTTTTGTTAAATTATAAATACAAAATTACAAGTTCCAAATAAACTCTGATGATTAAAATCCAAAATTCAAAAAAATACGATCTGGAAGAGAGAACTCTTGAATTTGGAAAAAGAATTATCGGGCTAGCCAAATCATTACCAAAAAATGCGGTGAACAGGAGGTTAATTGATCAGGTTATTCGTTCAGGAACCTCAATGGGAGCTAATTATCGCGAAGCCAACGAAACGGAAACAAAGAGAGATTTTAAGTTCAGAATTAGAATATGTAGAAAAGAAGGTAAAGAGACGATTTATTGGCTACAATTAGTAGTTGAAGCCAATCTAGAGTTCAAAGAAAAAGTTAAGCCTTTACTACAAGAATCAACAGAACTGGTAAAGATTTTCGCAGCGATCTTAGAAAAATCAAAATAGTTTATAATTTATTAATTGAAATTTTGGATTTATTTGTTATTTGAGATTTTGAAATTGTAATTTATCCATGGACTCTTACAAACTGACTACTCTTAAGAACGGCTTAAAGCTAATTACTGTTCCCATGCCTCATGTCGAATCGGTGACGGTGATGGTTGGGGTTGGAGCTGGTTCAAGATACGAGACTAAGAGAGTCAACGGCTTGTTTCATTTTATGGAGCATATGGCTTTTAAAGGGACCAAGAAGCGCCCTTCCGCCATCCAAATCGCCCAGGAGGTTGATCAGTTAGGGGCCCAAAACAATGCTTCGACAGAGAAGGAAATAACTTCTTACTGGTTAAAACTCCCGGCTACCCATACCGAGTTTGCCTTTGACATTCTTTCCGATTTGATTATTAATCCTCTTTTTGACCCGGGGGAGATTAAAAAAGAGAAAGGCGTGATTATTGAAGAAATCAATATGTACGAAGATACCCCCTTATATCGCGCCCAGGACGTTTTTACCAAGCTTCTTTATGGTGATAATCCCATGGGCTGGGACATTGCTGGCGATAAAAAGTCAGTCCGGCAGATTAAACAGAAAGATTTTCTTGACTACCAAAAGAAATTCTATTTTCCTGGTAATATGGCCTTAGTCGTCGCTGGCAAGTTTAGGGAGGCAGAGATTAAAAAATTAAGCCAAAAATATTTTGGCGACTTTCAAAGAAAAGGCCGAAAGATAACCCCAAAAATTGTTCCTCATCAAAAAAAACCGCAGCTCAAATTGGTGACCAAGAAAACCGAACAGGCCCATTTTTCTCTTGGGGCGCCTGGAGTGGCCTATTCTCACCCTCAGCGCTTTGTGGTCGGAGTGCTCTCTTCGCTTTTGGGAGGAGGGAGGAGTTCACGAATTCATCATCGAGTCAGAATTGAGGGCGGTTTGGCTTACTATGTTTTTGTCCAGCCAGATTTTTTTACTGACAGCGGTTATTTAATGGCCCGAGCCGGGGTAAAATTAGACCAGGCAGGAGAAGCGATAAAGATTGTTTTAGAGGAATTCAGACGGGTGGCAACGGAAAAAGTCCCTCAGGAAGAACTGAAAAGAGCCAAGGAATATCTTAAAGGCGGCTTGATTTTAGCCCTCGAAGACTCCTACAACGTGGCTCAGCGCTATCTTAACCAAGCTCTAGTTGAAGAGAAAATCCGAACGCCCGGAGAAACCTTAAAACTAGTTGATAGTGTGACTGCTCGAGACGTTCTTAAGGCCGCCCAGGCGCTTCTCAAGCCCTCAAAACTCAATTTAGCTATTATTGGACCCTATCAAGAAGAGGCCAGGTTTAAAAAGCTTCTAGGTTGAACCTTGGGATTAATTAATAATTTAGAGCTAAATTGATATCATTGTTAATAGTATGACCGAGAAAGATAAGTTAGAAAAATTAGTCAAGAGTTATTTTATCTGGGTTTATAAAACCTTTCCGGTTTGGGCCACTTCCTTAGGGGTTCATCAGTATGATGGCCAATACCCGGATTATTCTTCAAAAGGGATTGCCTCCCAGCTGGCTAAGATCAAGAACTTTTATCAAAGACTAGGCAAAATTGACCCAACTAAATTAGAGACTCCTTCTCGAAGTGAATATGAGATTCTCAAGGGTGATTTAGCCTGGACGATTCTTGAATATGAGGAAGTGCGCTTTTTTGAGAAAGACCCTGGTTTCTACCTCAACACGGCTATCTGGGGACTTTTCTTCTTATTAACCCGGGAATTTGCGCCCCCCAAAGTTCGGGCGAAAAGCTTACTCGCTCGGCTTAAAAAAGCACCGCGAGTCTTAAGACAGGGGAAGAGCAATATCAAGGTGCCCCCTCAGGTCTATACCGAAGTCGCTCTTCAGACGGCTGAGGGTGGCCAAAGACTCCTTAAGCAGAAGGTTCCTGAGTTTGCTAAAAAAGTGCCCCAGTTAGAAAAACAGCTTTTAGCGGCTAACAAAAAAACGATTAAGGCCTTTGAGGATTATTTAGCCTTCTTGAAGAAACTTTTACCGCGGTCAAAAGGTGAATTTACCTTAGGCAAAAAACTCTTTGAACAAAAGCTGAACTTGGCTCAACAACTTGATTATTCTGCTCAAGAACTTCTTAACCTAGGCTGGGAAGTTTTCCGTCAGACTGAGAAAGAAATGGAAGCGATTGGCAAAGAAATTGACCCTAAGAGAACTTGGCCAGAGATTGTTGAAAAACTTCGGCAGGAAGTTCCGAAAATGGAAAAACTTCTGGAGACTTATCAAACTGAAGTTGAAAATTTGAAACAGTTTTTAAGCCAAAACCGAGTCGTGCCTTTGCCTGAGAGAGAAAACCTAAAAGTAATGGAAACACCCCTTTCCGAGCGGGCGACCACTCCTTATGCGGCTTATCTTTCTCCAGCGCCATTTGAGGAAAACCAGACTGGTCAATTTTGGGTGACCCCTATTGATGAGAATTTAGCGGCTGAGGAACGAGAGCGCCAGCTAGCCGAACACGCTTTGCCTCATCTTTCTGTTACGGTTCTCCACGAGTCCTATCCAGGTCATCACTTACAGTTGGTTTGGGCTAACCGCAACCCCTCCCTTATCCGCAAGCACAGTCATAACACCCCTTATTGTGAGGGTTGGGCTCTTTATTGCGAGCGCTTGATGGAGGAAGTGGGTTATTTATCTTCTCCTGAGCAGAGGTTCTTTCGGCTCAAGGATAAGCTCTGGCGGGCGGCCCGAGTGATTCTTGATGTTTCCTTACACACCGGTCAAATGGGAATAGATGAGGCGGTGGCCTTTTTAGTGGAGAAAGTCCATTTAGCTGAGCCTTCGGCTTTAAGCGAGGTCCGGCGTTACACCTTGACGCCGACTTATCCTTTGAGTTATCTTTTAGGAAAGCTAGAGATTTTAAGATTGAGGGATGAGGTGAAGGAGAAGTCGGGCGAGGATTTTGATTTGTATGATTTTCATTTTGAGCTTTTAGCCAGGGGCACGATTCCGGTTAAACTGGCGAGGAAAGAGATTCTGGAGAAGCTCGAGAAATAAGTTAAAATTTTAATAATCATGGAACAAAGTGTTGTTTTAATTAAACCAGATGGCGTTAAGCGAGGCTTGATCGGTGAGATTATCCGCCGGATCGAACGAGCCGGGTTGAAGATTATGGCCATGAAGATGGTTTGGGTGGATAAAGATTTAGTGGGAAAGCATTATACGAATAAGAAAAGTTACTTACTTAGTGTTGGCGAAAAAACATTAGAAACCTATAAAAAATACGGTAAGGATCCGAAAGAGGAGTTGGGAACGAAGAATCCTTTAGAAATTGGCAAATTAGTCCGAAATTGGAATATGGAGTTTCTTTCTTCCGGCCCAGTGGTGGCTATTCTTTGGGAAGGACCCTCGGCGATTGAGATTGTCAGAAAGATTGTTGGCTCGACTTTTCCAGCTTCAGCTCCACCAGGAACGATTAGGGGTGATTATTCTTTTGATTCAGCTCAATTTTCTAACGCCAGTAAACGGACAGTGAGAAACCTTATCCACGCTTCTGGAGATCCTAAAGAAGCTAAATTTGAACGTCAACTCTGGTTCCACGAAGAGGAAATTTATTCTTACCAACGCTCCGAAGAAGAAGTGATGACTTAACAGAAGATGAAAAAATTCCTAAAGATTTTTCTGTTTTTGCTTCTGCTTCTGATTCTGACGAAAATCAGCTTATGTGTCTGGAGAGTTTACGTTGGCGTGGAGAAACCCTCAGTCAATTATTATTTAAGCATTATTGACTGGTGGAGAGAATTCTTGAAAATTGCCTTTTTAGCTTGTTTTGCCGCTTTAATGACTTTCTTCAGTCGGGGTGGGTAGACTTGTCCCGCAGAGCGGGATCCCGCTTCGCGGGAAACCCACGGCCTCCCCGCCAAATTACTTGTCGGAGCGCTGGGAATTGAACCCAGTACCTCTCGGTCCCGAACCGAGCGTTCTACCGATGAACTACGCTCCGAGATTTAGGCGGGGCGCTTTTCCGTCTGAGCTATACCCCGTAGCTTGCACTGAGCCTGTCGAAGTGTGTCCCCAGGAGGAGTCGAACCTCCATCTATGGTTTAGGAAACCATGGCTCTGTCCGTTGAGCTATAGGGACTTAAATAATATTTTACCACAAAAAAGACTTCCTAGCGAAGAGAAACTGTGTCGGCCGAAGCTTTAGCGTAGGCTGACCGCGTAGAGGTTGGGAGGAAGATCTTTACCGAGAGTGGTCAAAATTAAGAGTCTCGTCCCACCAGGGAAGGCGAAGGCGAAGGAGTTTTCAAAAGGACCGGAATAGACCGTCACTTGATTGACACCATCGTATTCAACTACTTCTACCTTATCGTCTTGGACCAGGATTAAGTGTTTGCCGGTCGGAAACCAGGAGACATGAATGCTTTCTTTTTCTTCCATCATCCGGAAATTTCGATCCTCTTTGATGTCGTAAACATAGATTTGACCTGGTTTGATGTTTCTTTCTTGCTTTTGTTTTGAAGCGGCGGGAAGAGGAGGTTTGTATTCTTCTGCCAGGTCCGCCGAAGCCGTGGCGGTATAGAGAATTTTGGTCTCGTCAAGAGAAAAGCTGATTTCCTTGGTGTTCTTTTCGATGATTTCTCTTAATTCTTTGGGTAATTTAGCCATTTTTTGAGCTTGTCTGATTGCTTCTTCTCCTTGCCAGCGTTGCTTGATTAAGGGTAAACTGGCGCTGACGTCGACCAAAGCGGTGGTATTGGTTTCACTGTTGGCGTCAATCAAAAAGTTTTCTTCTTTGGTTTGAACAAGTTTGACTAAGATTTGTTTTGAATCTGGTGACCATTCAAGCTCTGCTTGGCTAAAATCACGGCCGCGAGGAGCGCTTTGGAGGATGAGGCGTGGCTCCCGAGAAATCCCTAAGGGTAAATTAGTCAAATCAAGGACCCAAATTCCGTTTTTAGTGTAGTCATTCCCCTTTACCTTGTAGGCGACCTTCGTCTCATCAGGCGAGAGAATTGGGTCGGCCGCACCGGTAAAAGTGAGGGCTTGTAAATCTGGTACCGCTGGGAAAAGATAGGCATCGGTTTTAGTGACTAGTTCCTTTTCGATCTCAAGGATTTTTATCCAAGAAGAATAACCGTCTTTCTTAATTTCGATTTCATAGATATCCGGGGGGAGAGAGATAGTGGTATTGGTGGCGCTAGAGAGTTTGCCATCGATAAAGACTTTAGCTCCATCAGGAAGAGAAGTAGCGGCGAGTAGTCCGGTTGGCCGCCAAGAACCCCCACGCCAATCGATTCTATAGCCTTGGGCTAATCTAACCACGAGGGCAGTTACGGCCAGGATGATGATAAAAATAGCAATAAAAAAGAGAATTCTTGTCCTACTCATAATCTATACAAAGTATATCATAATTTACTCCTTGAGGGAAGACTTAGGGCTTGGTATAATCAAATAGATGCTCTTCAAACGTTTGGCGATTGATTTAGGCACGGCTAATTCTGTTGTTTGGTTGGCGGGAGAGGGAATTGTTCTCAACGAGCCGACAGTGGTGGCCGTTTCGGTTGAAGATAATCGGGTGGTGGCGGTTGGCAACGAGGCTAAAACAATGCTTGGCCGGACTCCTGGTAACATCTTTGCCTCTCGACCCCTAAGGGATGGTGTTATTGCTGATTACCAAGTGACTGAGGCGATGCTGCGTTATTTCGTTCAGAAAGTTTGTGGTCGAGCTTTTCTATTTAAACCCGAGGTGATGATTTGTATTCCCGCTGGGGTCACTCAGGTGGAAAGGAGAGCGGTTTTAGACGCAACTTTATCAGCCGGAGCAAGAGTGGCTTATCTGATTGATGAACCCTTAGCGGCGGCGATTGGAGCGAAAATCCCGATTGCTCAAGCCTCAGGCAACATGATTATCGATATTGGCGGTGGTGCGGCCGAGGCGGCGGTCATTTCTCTAGGAGGAGTTGTCGTCCATAAATCAGTTCGGGTGGCCGGTAATAAAATCGATGAAGCAATTGCCTCCTATCTGCGCAAGAAGCATAATTTGATTATTGGCGACCAGACAGCGGAGGAAGTAAAGATTAAGATAGGCTCAGCCATTCCTCTTGAAAAAGAAGAAATGCTTGAAGTCAAGGGCAGGGATTCGCTTTTGGGTCTACCGAGAATGATCGAGCTGAGTTCGACTCAGGTTGCCGAGGCAATCCGACCGGTTTTGCTTCAAATTATCGGGGCGGTGAAGGGTGTTTTGGAAGAAACTCCGCCTGAGTTAGCCTCGGACATTATTGATAAAGGGATTGTTATGAGCGGTGGCACCAGCCTTTTAAGAAATTTTGACCGGCTCATGACCGAAGAAACTGGGGTTCCCTGTCATGTTGCCGAAGACCCGCTTTTATGTGTTGTCAGAGGAACAGGAATTGCTCTAGAAAACATCGAGCTTTACAAGAGATCATTCTCTAAAAAATAAGAATACTATGTTAAAAACAAGGAAGTCTATAGGCCTTAGAATAGTAATGTAAAAAGATAAAAAATTAATTTTAATTTCTTAAAAAAAGACAAAGAGGGGAGAGGAAGACGTATTTATAGTGTATAAGAACATTAAAAGCAATATTTTTTAAAAAAATAACAAAAATTGCCTTAAAACACCCGGAGAGGAATTTTGTTCAAAAAGCACTAAATGAAAGGTTGTCATTAGATCATAAGAAGACTCATAGTAAAATGAATGCTTTTTTGATTAAGTCAAAGACTGAAAAATCGGCTCTTATGACTAGAAGTTATTATAATTCGACTTATAGGGATTGTTATATTGCCTGATTTTTTAAGAAATTTTTGAAAATTTTTCGGGAAAATCGTTTTTTTGTCTCTTTTTTTAGTTGAGCGTCGAAAAAATTGAAAAAATCTTGTCTTTTTTAAAAAAAAGTGTAAAAAAATGATAAAAAATTTTACTAATTTGTCTGGAAAGAGCTTGCAAATTTTAAACGTAGGTCTGAATAGCACTACTGAGGAGGAAGTGCTAAAGTTTATAGGCCAAAAAATTGGTAAAGAACAAGGCTTTTTTCTAGTGACACCCAACCCTGTTTTTATTGTCATGTCCCAAAAAGACAAGAAGTTTCAGAAGATTCTTAATAGTGCGGACTTGTCAATTCCTGATGGAGTTGGTCTGATTTTTGCCGCCAAATTTTTAGGTCTTAAACCATCGATAAAACAAAGAATTACTGGCGCTGATTTAATTAAAAAGATTCTAGAAATAGGCCAAAAAGAAAATTGGAAAATCGGCATTGTCGGCGCCAGGAGAGGAGAGAGAGAAGAAGTCAGAGAATTATTGAGTCGTCTCAAGCGAAAATATCCAAAATTAGAAGTGGAAGCCTTAGAATTAGTCAAAAATTGGCCTCAAAGGGGTTATCAGCTCATTTTGGTCGCTTACGGCATGGGTAAGCAGGAGAAATGGATTTGGGAAAACCGAAGAAAGGCTAAGGGAGTTGGTTTCTTGGCCATCGGCCGTTCACTTGATTTTTTAACTGGTTTTAGTCGAAGAGCACCGGAATGGATGAGAAAATTGGGTTTGGAGTGGCTCTGGCGCCTAATTCAAGAGCCGAGTCATCTTAAAAGAGTCTATCTTTCTTGTGTGGTTTTTCCTTGGTTAGTTTTAAAAGAGAAGTTTAGGCGCTCATGCCCTTTTGCTGGATGCCAAGAAGATAGAGAACGGCCTCTTTCCGGTATCTCCGGTCGCCGCGGGAGTTAATTCGAATTGCTGGTAGTTTACCCCTTTTACCCCAGCGTTTAATGGTTAGGGGAGAAACACGAAGAATTTCCGCCACCTCTCGGACAGTGAGAAGATCAGGTAAATCTTCTAATCGGGGAGTTTCTTTTTTTCTTTTTTCGTCAGTCATAAAGATATCCTTTAGGGCGTTCAGCCTCTCTCTATTAACTAAAGTATCACACCATAACGAAAGTTGTCAAGCCCCAAACTGCGCTCGCCTTTCCCGAGGTTTACTTCCTCGCGTCAAGGTGTCGCGAGTTTAGGGCGCAGACCTCGCAGAAGTCCCGATGGACATCGGGACGGAGGCGGGTCAAGAGGTATTTTAGATGAAGATTAATAACCAGCTCGTAAAGAATAGTAATCCGCCACTAATTAAAATAACAAGGGTTGGTAGAGGAAAAGCGGTTACGGGTAGAGGAGCTTGGGTTGGAGTAGTCGTCGTTACTGCGCCGGCTGAAGCAAGAACGAAGTTTTGAGAATCATTTCCCGCGGCGCTAGCGATAGTGATGATGTGTGAACCTGAGGTTAAACCTGAAGGAATTTGGTAACTCCAATTACCATTGTTATCAACCTGAATTTGGTCGGTAATTGGCGAGGTAGATTCGATTTTTAGAGTTAGAGTCGCTCCTGGACTGGCCGTGCCGGTAATTAAATCTCCAGGCTTAAGAGTCGTTCCTGAAGGCATGTTTATTTTGGGTTTGGCGGCTTCTTGGGCTTCTTGAATTTCTTCTTCACTAACTGGCTGAATAAGTTCTTCAAATCCCCCCTGAGATTGGGTTCGGGTTTCCTGGGAAGTCTTTTGTTCTTCAGTCATGGCTTCTAGAGTTAAGTCAACCAGGGTTCCTGTTTCCGATAAGCTGATTCTTGGTAAAGGTTGAGTTTGGGCAGTGGTTAAGATTACCCTCGCTTTTCCCTGGTCCGCACCCTCAACTTCGATTTCTAAATAGTCTTCTTCCCGAGAATAAGAAAAATAATTACTAAGATCTGCGGATCGAGTATTGCCTAAATCAGTGGCAAAGGAACCAGAAGAAGAGGTCAAGGATGAAATTATGGTCGAAGAACCATTTGAGCCTTGACCATCTTGGTCTTTAAGGGTTAAATAGACGACTGCTCCTGAAGCCGGACCGATAACTCCATTAACTTTTCCGTAAACTTCATCTGGAGTCGGCGGTACCGGAGCAATCGGCGCGGTCGTAAAAATATAAGGTGAACCGTTATTATCATAGGTTTTTGAGCCTGAGCCGATTTTGTAATAATAAAGAGTGCTTGGCTTAAGACTTCTCAGATTAAAATGATGAATTCTACTTTTGCTTTCTGATTTTTGAGATTGGGCCAGAGACCCAGGAGCGGTTCCCCAGACAATGAAGCCAGTTATTTCTTTATCGGTAATCCAAGAGAGGCTGGCGGAGTTATCAGAAAGATTGGTGATTCTGACATTTTGAGGAATAGAGACTTCTTCTGCCTTAATAAATTGCTGATAGCCAAGCTGGACCGCCCTAACCGAGGCAAAAAGCCCCATAATCAATACCAGTGTCAAGATTAGACTTTTAATGTGTTTTCTTGGCATTTCAAGGTGTCCAATTTGTATCTTCTTCTACCCGAATAAAATAACCCCTGGTTTTTTCGATGGGATAATCTTCACCATAAACTTCTCCTTTTTGCTTGACTAAAGGTTCATACAAGCCTGATTCGAATCTGGTGACAGTTCGGGCAGTTTCTTCATGGGTAGAGGAATTAATGGCGTCAATGGTGGTGGCGGCGGAGTAAGAGTTGGGAGAAATAACGCCAACGAGGTTATAACCCTTTTTAAGACTTAGAGGAAGGGAGGAGGTGATTTGGTAGCCTGAAGCGACCCAATTAACCGGTAGATGACCCCGGAGCATATAACCTACTCCTGGTTCTAAGGGAAAATCTTGGCCATAAGGCTGGTCGCCTCGCTGAATATAGGCTTCCCAACGGCCATTGTTCCAGCGTGTAACGCTGGTGATATAGCCTCCTTGGCGAGCAATATCAGTGACTAAATCCGAGGCAGACCAAACGTCCGATGGCACAAAAGGAAAAGCAATTAAATTCCAACCTTCTTTTATTTCAAAAGTGTTTTCGGGAGTGCCTGGGTTGGAGGCACCAACCTGGTCGAAAGGATCCGATAAAGGAAGGTTTTTGCCCAAAGTAGAGAGGAATTTTTCAATTGAAACGGGTGAGAAGATTTGTTTTTTAGCCACATACTCGCTGTCTCCTAAGACGATTAAGGCGATTCCCTGCCTAGTAAAAATTAAAACTTTTGCTCCTTGGGCAAAATAACTGAAAGTTGTCTTTTCTGGTTCGCCGAACCTTTCAATATATTCTGAAAGTTTTTCCGGATTTTCCTTACCTTTATAAATATCAATGAAGACGACCCTGTTATTTTTTAGAACTATTACATGGGCAATTTGAGGGTTGCTTGAGGGATAGGAAAGGAAAGTGTATTCTAAAATAGACCTTTCTTTGACCGGACTACTTAAATTATTTAATACTTCTTCCCGGCTCATATTTGGCTTGATGTTTTCCAGTTTTTCTAACGGAGTGGGAAATTGAGTGGTTTGAGCAAGGGCTCTGAATTTTGGCAGTACAAGGCTAATTTTTTCGACAAATTGGTCGAAAAAGTTGTTATTCCCTTGAGGAGAGGTATATTCTCGGCCATCAAAAAGGTTATCCCTGATCCAATTGTACCTTTCAGGAGAGCGTTCTCTGAGGTAGTCAGGATTGGTAACATAGAGCATGGCTGAGTCAGCCATATCATCAAGGGGGTTGAGTTTACTGTAAAAAGTGGGGGCATTTAAATACCCCTCTCCTACTAGATTAATGCTCGGGGCAAACCCCTGAAAAGTATAGGCTGTGGAGGCGTCGATTTCCCAACCAGCTATGTCCATATAATCTTGAACAAGGGGATTTTCGTAGGCGTTTATTAAGAGACTTGGTGGTAAGTTGGTCGTCCAATTGGCTACCTCCGGGTGAGCCATATCCCATTCAGGGGAGGTGTTTTTAGCAGGTTCATGATACTGAATGGCGTGAGTGAGTTCGTGGATTAATGCCTGATTAAATGTACTTTCTGTAGTATACTTGACTGAAGGTCTTGCCCAAGTTGCTTGGGTTAAAGAATGGATTCCATCATACATCGTGACTGTGTTAGGTTCCACCTCCGTGCGGAAGATTGTTTTAACTAGACTCACTAACGGATGAGGTGCTAAGTGGCTAGCAAGTCCTGATGCGTCAAGTCCAGCATCTCTCACAAAGGTTGTAGTTTCCGTTTGCCAAAAAATTGATGGAAGTTCGCTAAGTGTATCTTCAATCAATTGAACTTCCTTAGCCGTCCAAATATCTTCTTCGTTAGGACCATTTTTTATCTGAATCCCGTAATTTTTTCTTATCTGTTCAATCAGCTTTTCTTCCATGCCAACGTTATAATTTTCAAGAAGGATATTTTGAACAGGCAAGGAACCATCTTCATTAAGATTTAAAGGAACAATAACTCGCCGAGGTTGGCCATTCATCATGACCGTGGCTGAAAGCAAAACTGGTTCAGCCATCTGGCCAACATAAGTGCTGAAAGAATTGGAAGTAAATTGACCCCATCTATCAAATTCCACCTCGGTTTTTTCGTATCTATTGGTCTTCGGATTGCGAACTTCTAAGTATACATTGCTTGCTGCCAGTTGACCGTTGTAAGTGATAATTCCCTTTATTTGAAGATTATTAACTGTTGTTTGGACACTACGCGGTGATGGTTTCCAATTCATACCTGGACAGTCACCTTGATAACTTGCATTGTTGGGATCACAGTCATCATAGTTGAGTACTCCGTCCCCATCTGAATCTGCGATAGGATTTTCCTGTTGGCGCTTAAGATAGTCAGCGGCCATTGTTTCTAACAGCTTGCCCGTTACTTTGATCTGTTCTGGAGAAGCTGTGCAGGCGAAAAGGGAATCTTGTGATGGCCCAGTGCTACTTGTTCCGTTTGTTCCACCAGATTGTCCCATTTTTATTTCTTGAGATAATATTCCTTTAAACTTAATTTTCTCTTTTGCCTTTGCTTGCGCCAGTAGAAGTTCATGTTTATATTGAGCTTGTAGCTTGCTTGCTTCTTTATCGGAAATTTTTTTCTGAGTTTTGCAGTTGTACCAACCTGAATATTCACCTGCATCAGGAATTTGAACTGTAGGTGAGCCGACTTGACAAGCATCGCGAACTGCTTGTTGAACCGCGACTTGGACTTGTTGTTTGGCTTTTTCTTCTGCCTTTCTTCGAGCCTCAGCCTCAGCCGCGGTTCTGGCGGCTTCCTCTTCCTTTTTTTCTTCTTCTAAATAAAGACTGACCGAGGCTTTATTAAGAAGGTCTTGACCCATTTTAGTTAAGTCAGTTTCTTGACCAATAGTGGTCTTGCAGGCGCCTTGATTTTGTTGACAATAATTTTCTATAAGTTGGTTGAGTTGTTCTCCTGAAAGACTGAGTGCCGCTTGGCCATATTGTTGAATAACTTGATTGGCAAACTGTTCCCGAAATTCTGGTTTTGGCTCAGCTTTGGCGGCTAAGTCTGATTCCTGACGAATCCGCTCGGCCTGTTCATAGGTGAGAGCCCCGCCCTGTTCAATCGAACTCCTAAGGGCCGTGTCTCTCAGAGCGTCACGGACGATGTGTTGTTCTTTGGTGAAGGGATCGACGGGGTGATCCTTTTCCACTTCTAGATAGGATTGTTCGGCTCTGCCTCGGCATTGATCGTAACATCCTCTGTCATTAGTGTCGCAAGCACTGGCACAGCTTGCCCAGGCAGTATCGCCAGCTTTTTCCGGATCCGTTTCTTTCGGAGAGACGACTGGCGCCATCCCGGCTTGTTTCTGTTGGGCAATATCGTTCAATTTATCCTGGGCAGTTTTCCGCTCCATCTTACAGCCATCAACGTTATCAGCGTCCTTACATTTCTTATCGGCCTGCTTTTTTAATTTGCATTTTGTATCATCGTCATCGCATTTTCCTGAAACGGATAGGATAAAAGGGGAAGAAGAAAACAAGAGGCTGAAAATTACCAAAAGACAAATAATTTTCGTCAATACTTTTTTCATTTTAGAGAAATCGTCTGCGTTGGTTGACAACTATTAAGGTATAAAGGCTGACTGTTTTTGCCCCACTTGCCACCTTGGACTTCAAGAATAAGATTGGCATTTTGGTTTAAATTTAGAGTTTGGCTTAGGTCCGCGGTTCGGAGATTGGCCAAATCAAGAGAAAAATTTCCAGCTGAGTTAGTGTAGGCAGAGATTAGGCTGGAATCTTTTCCTGAGACGTAGACCACTATCGGTGAGAACGGGAGATCCTCGCTAAAGCTTTCAACCGTACCATAGCAGGGAAAGGGTTGGGGGATGCCATTGAGATTTGAGGTAGTCTTAACCGTAAGTAAGGCCTTTCTGCTTTTGTCCTGAGCATAAATGAGGAGACCATTGGTAATGGCAAAATAATATTGAGTTTCCGGTTCAAGATTTTTTAGGGTGACGTGGTGGATGGTGGAGCTGATAGATCCGAAATCATCGATGATGAAATCAATCTTTAAGGGTAAGATTTTGGCTAACAGAACTAAAAGGGGATTAAGGGGTTTTGCAGAATAATAAACTTTTTGCCTGACCGACTTTTGACTAATCCAAGAAATACTCAAGGAATTTTCGGTGATATTGGAGATTTTCAACTCATCTGGGGGTAGTGAAGAGGTAAAAATTAAAGCCGAAAGAATAACGGTCACGCTCAGGGCAGAAATTAAAGAGCAGCCGGAAAGAATAAAAATTTTCTTCAACTTGGGCAGGTCCACCACTAGATTTATCTTGACAAATATATCAAAGACTGTCAAGTAGCTATTGTTCTACTTTAGTTCCACCGTTGCGCCGGCGGCTTCGAGCTTCTTCTTTACCACGTCAAACGTGGCTTCAGAAAAAGTTACTCTATTTTAATTCGACGGTCGCGCCTGCCGCTTCTAACTTCTTCTTCGCTTCTTCAGCCGTGGTTTTATTGACAGCATTAAGAATTTCTTTGGGACAAGATTCTACCAAATCCTTAGCGTCTTTCAGGCCTAAATTTTGATTGACTTCTCTAACAGCCTTAATAACCGAGATTTTATTGGCTCCGGCTGAGGCGAGAATAACGTTAAAGGTTGTCTGCTCACTGGTGCCTCCTTCTGCCCCTCCGGCTGGGCCTGAGGCTGGAGCAGCAGCTCCACTAACAGGAGCGGCCACCATGGGAGCGGCCCCAAACTTTTCCTCTAAAGCCTTGACTAGATCAGCCAGTTCTAAAAGAGATAGTTTTTCGATTTGTTCCATTAAATCCTGAAGTTTTTTGTTGAGCTTCACGGCTTTGGGTTTTCCTTCGGCAGGCTTAGGACGAGGTCCCTCTTTTGGTTCTTTAGGTTTAGTTTCCACCTCTTTTTTCTCCTCTTTCCCTCTTTCCTCTTCAGGCTTTTCTTCTTCTTTTTCGTCAGGTTTTTTAGTTTCTTCGTCTTTTTGTTCTTCAGTTGGTTTATCAGTCACTAATTTTCACCCCCTTTAGCTTTATTTTTCAAGACTAAAATTAATTTCCTTTGATTACCTGAAAGTGAACCGATCAGCCTCACTCCTGGAGAGCGAAGTAGGGAAGCGAGCTTGGCCAGAAGTTGGTCCCGACCGGGTAGCTGGCTTAACTCTTCCAGTTCTTCTGCCGTGATTAGCCGATCTTCCCAGATGCCTGATTTAAACTTAGGTAGCCCAAGGTTTCTTTGGTGCTGGCTTAAGGTTTTAATTGGCTCGATTTCGTCCTCAATACCGATGACGATGGCTGTTGGCCCTTCGTTCTCAGGGACAGGTAGAGAAGCCTCTTTCAAAGCTCGTTGAAGAAGGGTATTTTTAACCACCATTAATTCACCGCCTACTTTTTTAACCATGGTTCTAAGCTGACTAATTTGATTTGCCGTTAGGCCTTGATAATCAGTCAAAACTACGGTTTTTGCTTCTTTTAACTGAGCGGCAAGGTTCTGAACCGTAAAGATTTTGTCTTGTTTCTTCATTAAAATAAAAAACGCCTCCTCCGAGGCGAAATAAACTCCTTTCACCTCGGTAGTCCTTCGGCTTCGCTCAGGATAAAGTCCTGATATAGCCTCTTGTTACCTCGATTTGTCGGGGAAACTTTACCCCGAGTTTATCGAGGGGCTACTGTCTTCGGCTAGTCTTATTCTAACTTTCCTTTAAGCGAATGTCAAGGGTTTTCCAGGGTGAAGACTTCATCTGGATTTTCTTCAGCCTGTTGGGCTTCTGGACTATTAGGGAGAGACCTCTCAAGAAGGAAAGAATCGCCCCTTGGGTTTCGGCCCCTGAGAATGTAAAGCCACAATTTCTTTTTCTCTCCTTCGCCTATCTCTAACTTGACAAATTTTTTTCCTTTAACTTGGTTAGGATCAAGTTCAAGATTATGTCCAGGTGTTCTTGGGGTTGCATCAATCCAAATTCTTTCTCCTGGCCTCGTTCGTTTTCCTTCTAGCCCTGGTTGAAAGAAGCGGCTTGGTACTAACTCTTGCGGCTCTGTTAATTCTTCTTTCTCTACTGCTTCTGCCATTTTAACCTATTTGTATTTTAACACTAGGACCCATGCTAGCGCAAATGGTGGCTTTTTGGATGTTCTTCGCGCCGACGGTTTTAATTATTGCTGATAAATTAGCCAAAAGCTCTTCTTCTGGTTGCTTGACTTGACCAAAAACAAGATGGATCAAGGGGGCGTTTTTCTCTGTTCTGATACTCATTGATGCTTTTTGAAACTTTTTGACTGCTTCTTCAGGTTTATCAGTGACCGTGCCTTTTTTAGGATTAGGCATTAAACCTTTAGGACCTAAAATTTTGGCGAATTTGATCAGCTGAGGCATCATTTTAGGTGAGGCGAGAAGAACATCAAAATCGATTTTTCCAGCCTCGATTTGTTTAATGATTGTTTCATCGGCGATGACCACTTTCTTCTGTTTGGCCTGAAAATGGGGGAGTTCAACCTCGGTTTGAAAACCCTTCTTAGTGACTCTAAGATGAACTTCAGCCTTGCCGTCAAATTTCGAATAAGAGGTTTCCTTGAGCAGTTTAATCGCTTCGGCAAAGGGATAAAGCTTGGCAGGATCGATTTTCGTCTTGACGGCTTTATATTTTTTGCCCCTGACTTTTGGGGGTTTGACTTTTTTTAGTTCTTCTGCCTTTTTCTTTTCTTCTCCTTGGCCCTCCGTAGCCCCGCCAGCGGCGGGGGCTTCCTCCCTAACCGGTTCTGCGGTGACAGCGACCACCCTTTCGCCGCCCTTCAATCCGGGGACGCGAACCTTTTTCCCTTCTTTAAGAGATTTTTTGGTTGCCTTTTTCGGGGCGCCACCTTTTTTGTCAGCAGCCTGTTCTTCACTAACGGTGATAATTCTTTTTTTACCCACAAATCCTCCTTTCAGGAGAAATTCTAAGCACTAAGCATCAAATTCTAAATAAATTCAAAATCTCAAATTAAAAATTCTAAACTTTTTAATTATTTGGATTTTAAACATTAGATATTATTTAGGATTTAGGATTTCGAATTTAGGATTTAATTGTGACCCCCATACTCCTGGCCGTTCCCTCAACAATCCGGATTGCCGCTTCGAGATTATCCGTATTTAAGTCTTTTATTTTTTCTTCAGCAATTTGTTTGACCTGCTCCTTAGTTAAAGTGCCGGCTTCGTCTCTGCCTGGTGTCTCTGAGGCTTTTTCCAAATTGAGAGCTTTCTTGACTAAGTCAGCCACTGGTGGCAGCTTGGTGATAAAGGAGAAAGTTCGGTCCTCGTAGACGGTAATCACCGCGGGAATGATTTTTCCTTTGAGCGGGGCCGTTTTTTCATTGTAAGCTTTGATAAAGTCCATAATCGGCAAGCCGTGCTGACCGAGAGCTGGTCCGACTGGCGGTCCGGCGGTCGCTTCACCCGCAGGGAGGTTGATTTTAATGGTAGTTTTTATTTTTTTTGGCATAAGTCTCCTTTCAGGAGAAGTTCCAAGCACCAAGCACCAAATTACAAATAATTTCCAAATTCAAATTTTTAAATCTTAAAACTTTATTATCCATTTGGAATTTGATCATTGTGATTTATTTGAGATTTGGAATTTGATAATTAGAATTTCTAGATTTTTTTGACTTGTAAAAAATCTAGTTCGACTGGTGTTTCTCGACCGAAAATAGAAACTAAGACTCTTAATTTCCCTTTATCTTCGTCAATATTATCAATTGACCCTAAAAAATCAGCGAACGGTCCGTCAATAATTTTAATCGCCTCGCCCAGACTGAATTTAGCTCTAAATTTGGGTGCCTCTAAAGACATGAATTGCTGGATGGTTTTGACTTCGGCCTCGGAAATAGGGGTGGGCTTATTGCCTGAACCAACAAAGCCGGTCACTCCCTGAGTAGTTCTCACCGTCAGCCACGATTGATCGTCTAAATCCATTTTGACTAGCATGTAGCCGGGAAAGATTTTTTCGGTGACGGGTAATTTTTTACCGGCTCGAATTTGGAAGGTTTCTTGAGTAGGAATAAGAATTTCAAAGATTCTATCACTTAGATTCATGGTGTCGACTCGCTGTTTAAGAGCGCTGGCCACCTTTAGCTCATGACCCGAGTAGGTATGGATGACATACCATTGAGCCTTGGGGCTGTCAGTCTTAGTAAGAACAAGATGGCCCTGAAACTTTTTTCTGGGTTGAGGTTTTTCCTCAAGATCTTCAGTTTTTTTAACTTCAGCCTTAATTGTTTTTTTTATTTTTTTCTTTTTTGCCATATCAGCCTCCTAATAAACCCCCCATGATTTTAGCAAAGAGATAGTCTAGAGCGCCAATGTAGACGCCGACTAGGGCGGAAACAATAATTACTACTGAAGTCAAACGGATCGCTTCCTGGCGAGTCGGCCAAACGACCCGTTTCAACTCCGAACGGACCTCTTGGAGAAAGATTATTGGTTTACCTCTCATAATTACTGACAAATTTTACCATAGGTGATAGAATTAAACAAGGAGATGTAGGCATGGAGACTGTAGCAGAAAGGGGATTAACAATTGAGGGGCAAACTGCCCGTTGGGCGGGTCGAAGAAGAGAAAAAATGTTGACTCATGCCCCTACCGGGGCGGTGAGGATTATTCAGGAAGAAACCCTAAGAGAAATTGCTCCTTTTCCTACCTTCTCCGCAGCTTGGAAGGACCCTCGTCCGTATACCCTTAAATTTAATCCCTTTACCGGCGAGATTTATGTTCCTTTTTGGCGGCAAGCCAAGACTATTAGTAGCAACGGCCAGCGCTCTTTGGCGAATGCCGAAGAATTCGTTCAAATCCGCCGAAGAAGAGAGCATCAAGTTGATTTTAATGACTTACCAAAGCGCCGAATAGTTGAATTAGATTATAAGCGAGTTGATAGTTTAGAGGGTGCAATTCGACAAGCGGTGCACGTGATGGAGGCTTATCGTCCAGGGGGTAAAGAAGCAGAACAGGTAGATGAGACATGGGCTTGGCTAGATTTTCAGCTTGAATCGACTCTGGCTGGAAAGTTAACCGAGGATTCATTAGCGACTCTTGCGAAACAGACAGCGATTTTTTTAGATTCAAGCGGATTGATAAGAGCCAGAGAACAAACTAAGAAAAATATCTCCTTGAGACTAGCGAAAGCCTTTTCGTTGGATCGTTTAGGCAGAGTCAATCCCTTAATAACCAGAATTAGAATACGCTCGGCTTATCTTGAAACAGTAAAAAGAGAAATGCTGTCAGTTTTGGTGAGCAAAAAATTTGAACCATTTCTGGCGATTTTACTGATGGAAAGAGAATATACCCGCCAGATTACTAAAGGAGCGGTTGAGGATTTAGATACAATGGCTGGATTTACCAAAAGAGGAGCGGCCCCGTTTGTAGACGGAAAATCTTCTGGGTCAGAGAGACAGGGGATGAAAAAAGTTTTGAGGGAAGTTGCTCATTCCTTAGCCCAAGTTCGAGTTTTGCCTTATTTGTCTGCCGCTCGATTTGCCGCTATAAACTTGGTCGGTTGCCAGGAAGATAAGAAAGAGCTTAATCGGGGCATTATTGGCGAACCAGCCGAAGCAGTTTTTAACCTTACACCGTTGACAGAACTGATTGGTTTTGGATATTTTCCAGAGGCCAAAGAAAGAATTGAAAAATTATCTTATCAGCCTTTGGTCGATGTTTTAAAGGAAAATGAGGAGATTGGACTGGAGGTTCAGTAAAGCAGGTAATTAAAATCAATATTTTTGACTTCGAATGATAAAATGGGGGCATGAAGGAAGAATTTTCAAGGGTCGCTGATTTCGTTTCATCCGCTTGTATTTCTAAAGAAGACCTTGATTTGAGGACAAGGTTAGCAAAATATTTTTCTCCTATTTTGCCTTTGAGTGGCAAAATTACCAAAACAATTAAAGATCAAAACAGAGAACTATTCGCTAATTTTGACAGATTGCTAACCTTAGTGGAAATTTATGTTGGTATGGAAGAGAGGGGAGCAATTTTAGGATTAAATAAAGTAAAATTATCTTCTGACGAAAAACAAGAATGGGTCCATCTGATCAGCTACGCGGTTGAGTTAGCTTTGCTTGACGGTCAATTTAAAAACGAGCAAGAGTTTCAAAAAAGCAGGAAACTTTTTAATCAAATTTTTACCAGGAATAACGGACTTTTAAACCAAGACCCGCCGAATGTCTTTTTCAGCTTGGGACAGGTTTTAAGAAACGAGATAGGAAAGATGACAGAATTTACCGCTACTAGTAAAATGATCAGGGAGGTAATTAAACTTTCTCTGGAAAATCACCCTGATTCTTTAGGAGTTTTGGTTGAAGGTCTGAGACTTCCATGGTTAGTAAAAAAGACCTGGAGGATGGCTTTTCCTAATTTTTCCTACGAAAAAAAGTTGTGGAAGAAAGGCTATAAATATGTAGCCGGTGTTGATGAAGTTGGTCGGGGCGCTTTTGCCGGACCGGTGGTTGTCGGCGCGGTTATCTGGCCGAGGCCAAATAAACTGAAAACTGAAGACTTAAAACTTAAAATAGATGGAGTGAATGACTCCAAACTGCTTAAACCTCGCTTCCGGGAGCAACTGGCCAAAGAAATCAAAAAGCACGCGATAGCTTGGGATGTGACTGAAGTGGGTGTGAGTGTCATTAATAAGATAGGAATTGGTAAAGCGACAGAAAAGGCGATGAGGAAAACGATTAAAGATTTGACTATTAAAGGTTTTAAGCCGGATTATGTTTTGATAGATTATTTTTATGTTCCTTATTTAAAAGGAATCGGGAAAAAGAATCAGCTAGGAATTAAACGTGGCGATCAGAAATCATTTTCCATTGCCGCGGCTTCAATCTTAGCTAAAGTCCATCGGGATAGAATCATGCGTTCTTTAGCGAGAAAACCTAGGTATAAGAAATACTTATGGGGGAAGAACAAAGGTTATGGTACAGAAGTTCACCTAAGAAGTATATTGCGATATGGTTTGACCCGTTATCACCGTAAGAAGTTTATTGAAAGTTGGAGAAAAGGAAAATAGTTGATGGAACGGTAGTTGATTATTTTTTTGAAAGAAAAGTGGGTTGAGGGACTTCTTCTTGTACTTCTTGAGCCATTTCTTGAGCAAGTCGAAAATCTTCTGGTGATAATTGAGCTTCTGCTCCTAATAGGTTTCCCTTGGCGGCGATAACGGCTTCTTTAATTGGGGTTAGAGGATCGCTGGATGAAGGTCCTTCCTTACTTCTCATTTTTCTTTTTCTTTTTCCTTGCCCTCCGAAGCCTCGCCTTTGGCTGGGGCGGAGGAGGGTTTTTTTCCTGTTTTCTTTCTCTTATCGCGAAGATAAAGCCCTAAACCAACCCCTAAACCAGTCAGTCCTAAAAGAACCAGACTGCCACCGACTAATTGACCACTGGAAAGACCGCCGAGGATTCTACCTTCCGGCTTTGGTGTCGGCGTAGGTTCTTCTTCTGGTGTCGGCGTAGGTTCTTCTTCCTCCGAAGTGATAGTCGCGGTGGGTTTGGGCGTCGGCGTTGCTTTTGGCGTTAGCGTCGCCGTTGGTGAGGGAGTCGGGGTGGGAGCGAGATTATATTCAACGTCTATTTTCGCTTTTAAATCATCTGATTCTTTGGTTTTAAAGGCAAAAGCATATTCGGTTTCTGCAGCACCATAGAGATAGCCGAGAGGATAAATAAAAATACCTTTGTTTTGCTGACTGCCATCGACCCACTTTTGAACTAAAGAGGTAATGTTGATTTCTCGCCAACCAATGTCGATTAAAGGAATTTCCGCTTCAATGGCGGAGGATTGATTAATGAGAGGTTTATTAGTCCAAGCGATTACATTCTCGCTCCACTCATTAGTGCAAAGACCGATATTGATTTTTGCCCGGTCGCTGTAGTGGAGCTCATAAACGTAAAACTTAAGGATTGCTTGGTTAAGCGTGGCGCCTTCAGGTAGATTGATATCATCAAACCAGAGATAGCCGAGGCGAGTAGTGTATTTATTACTAATGACCACCGCGCCAGTAGTGCCATAAGTGTTGTCAGGATAAACTTCATTAACAAAGGTGTCTTTCACCACTCCGTAAGTGTGAGAATCAGCCAACACCCTTCCCGGGCTGGCGAGAAGAAAAATTGCGGGCAGAAGAGTTAATAAAAATTTAACCCGCTTCATTAGCTTAAATTATATAACAAGAGATTGAGATTGTCAAAAAATAATTTTACGTCTTGACAAGCAGTTCATTTTGATTGAAAATGAATTAAATTGATATTTTAATGTTATGAAGAAGTTTCTGCCAGCTTTTTCCATTTCTTTCTTACTTATCCTGGGCTTTTTGATTCAACCAGGTTTAGCCTTCGCGGGCGCTTCACTCTCTTTTTCTCCAACTTCAAAGTCGGTGATGGTCGGTGACAGTTTTGAGGTTGATGTGGTTTTAGATACCGGCGGTGTCGAAACTGATGGGGTTGATATTCTTATTTCTTATGACGAGATGAAGCTTGAGGCAAAGAACGCCGTTCTTGGCAGTCTTTATGACAATAAAATTAATGAGGATGTTTCCCAGCCAGGCAAGATTGTTCTCCAGGCAGTCAATGATGTTGGCTCGGGTTTTGTCGGGACGGGGAATCTAGCAAAAATCTCTTTCAAAACGATTGCTGGCGGACCGGCTTTGGTTTCTTTTGACATGATCGGTGAATCGACGACTGACTGTAATGTCAGTGCAGATGGGCAAGACATTCTTGCCAGTGTCAGCAATGGTGCTTATACGATTCTTCCTGAAGGCATTGGGGCGGGGGTGGCCACGGCCAGCGGCACGCCGACGCCAACTTCAACCGGAACGTTGACACCAACTCCAACGGTACCGGAAACCGGTTTCTTAGCTCCAACCGTGATAGGCCTAGGCTTTGGCGGTTTATTAATCTTTCTTGCTCTTTCCCTCCTGTTGTTTATTTAGAGCCTTTGCCTTCTTTTTGTTTTCTTGCTACAATCCTTTTTACGGTGTCGAAAGATGAAGAACTGATTAAAGGGGTAATTAGGCAGGATAAGCTTTGGCTTAAGAGATTTCATCAGCGGTTCGAAGACTACCTCTATAATTACATTTCCCAAAAGGTTGGACGACCCGAAGACGTCGAAGAAATTCTCCAGGATGTCTTTGTCGCCGCTATTTATTCCTTACCTTCGTTTTCAGGGAAGTCCTCACTTAAATCCTGGTTAACTTCGATTGCCCGCCACGAAATTGCTGATTTTTACCGCAAGCAAAAAATTAAAAGAATTTTATTTTCTCGACTGCCCATTTTAGAGACCATCGCTGACCAAGCCCTAAGTCCGGAGATGGCGTTGGAGGAGAAGGAAATCAAGGAAAAAATGATAAGCTGTTTCCTTTCCTTAAGCGAGGGTTACCGTCAGGTTTTACGACTTAAGTATATAGAAGGGTACACCGTTAAAAAGATTGCCTTTTTAACCGGCAAATCAGTTAAGGCGGTGGAATCCCGTTTGCGGCGAGCTCGACATGCATTCCTCGAAAATTGGCAGTCTCAAAAAATTAACCAAAAAGCTTGGGCTACTCTCGATCAGAGAGAGTTATCTCTCCTTGCGCAATCTTTTGGGATTGATCTCTCACCCCTATCTCACTCTTAGAGCTATCCGGGCAGAAAAAGACTTTTCTCAAACTTTTTTGATTCTTGGCTTTCCTTTTTATCTTTTTGTTCTTTTGTTCTTTTGTTTTTCGGTTTTTGAATTATTTAATTTTTTCTTCCTAAAAATTCCCTGGCCTTACCATCGTTTCATTTTAGCGTCTTTCGCGATGATTACTTTCTTTCTCTTAGCGTTAGAAGCTTACATTGCTTACTGGGTTTTTATTTACTTTCGCCTGAAAAAGAAATATAAACTCCCAACGAGGTCGGACCTCGTAAAGGATGGAAATATAGGGGCAAAATAAGTGTATATGAAAAAGCTTAAAAAATTGACAAGAGTAGGCCTGGTTGGTTACGGCGGCTATGTGCCGCGATTTAGGATTAAAATTGACGAGATTGCCCAGGTTTGGGGAAAAGAAGATGGTAAGATTTCGCGAGGTCTGGGAATTAGGGAGAAATCAGTCCCTGATTTTGATGAAGACGCGGTAACGATGGCGGTTGAAGCAGGGAAAATCGCTCTTATGAGAGCCGGAATTGAGCCTGAGAAAATTGGAGCGGTTTTTATCGGCTCAGAAAGCCATCCTTACGCGGTTAAGCCCTCGGCGACGATTGTGGCTGAGGCTCTAGGGATTGGACCTGATTATCTGGCGGCTGATTTAGAGTTTGCCTGCAAGGCTGGTTCGGCCGGAATTCAACTGGTGGCTGCCTTATTAGAAGCGGGCCAGATCGAATATGGTTTGGCGATTGGAACTGATGTTGCCCAGAGTAAAAAGGGAGACGAGTTGGAATATACGGCTGGGGCTGGAGCTGGGGCTTTTATTCTTGGCAGAAAGTCTGGGGAATTTTTAGCCCAGATTGACTATTTTTCTTCCTTTTCTTCCAACACCCCGGATTTCTGGCGGAGAAATGGAGCTGATTTTCCTTCTCATGGTGGCCGTTTTACCGGCGAGATGGCTTATTTTCGCCACCTAGAAGAGGGGATTAAGTGTTTCCTCGAAGGCTCGGAGCAAAAGATGACTGACTTCGAGGAAATAATTTTTCATATGCCCAATTTGAAGTTTCCCCTTAAATTAGGCCAAAGACTAGGAGTTAAAGAGAAACAACTTAAGCAAGGTCTAATTGTCAAACAAATTGGTAATCCTTATTCGGCTTCTTCTTTATTGGGTCTTTGCCAGGTTTTGGATAAGGTAAGGAAGGGTAAAAAAATTCTTCTGGCCGCTTATGGCTCGGGAGCAGGGGCAGATATTCTTTCCATGCGAACGAGAAGTTTACTTTTAACGAAAAGGAAAAGAGGTCCAAAACTGTCTTATTTCCTCGAGCAAAAAGAAGAGATTGATTATAGTCAATACCTAAGAAAGGGAGGTTATTTATGAAACCAATTAAGATCTTAGGGACAGGGATGACCAAATTCGGTGAGCATTGGAATAAATCGTTGGTCGATTTGGCCGAAGAAGCGGGAATGAAGGCGGTGAAGGATTCAAATCTTAAATTAAAGGACTTAGAGGCTATTTTTGTTGGCAACATGCTTTCCGCTTCCGTCACCGGCCAGGAGCATTTGGGGGCTTTGGTGGCAGAAAGATTAGGTTCAAAAATTCCCGCCGTCAGGATTGAGGGTGCCTGCGCCTCAGGCGCCATGGCCGTTCATCAGGCTTGTTTGGCGATTGCTTCGGGTCATTATCAAAAAGTTTTAGTGATTGGCGTCGAGAAAATGACTGATTTATCAACGGCCGAAGTTAATCGAGCTCTGATGGGAGCCAGCGCTGAAGCGGAAGAGGGAGTTAATGGTTTTACTTTTGCCTCGCTCTATGCCCTAATGGCGAGGGTTTATATGGAGAAATATGGTTTAAAGGAAAAAGATTTGGCTCAGGTGGCAGTCAAGAATCATGCTCACGCCAGCTTGAATCCTTTAGCCCAGTTTCCTTTTAAAGTCAGCTTGAAACAAGTTTTAGAGAGTCCGCTGGTGGCTGATCCTTTAAAAGTTCTTGATTGCTCTGGTATTACTGATGGAGCGGCGGCAGTAGTTCTGAGCAGTAGACCGTGGACAGTAGACAATAAACAGATTTCCGTTTCCATTATCGGCAACAGTCTCATCTCTGATACTTTAAGTTTGTCTGCCAGGGGGGAGATTACTGAGCAGGAGGCAACCAGAAAGGCAGTTCAGGAGGCCTTAAGAATGGCGGGGATTAAGCTTAAGGAGGTTGATTTGGCGGAAGTTCATGATTGTTTTACTATTGCCGAGATTATTAGCCTAGAGAGCTTAGGTTTTTTCAAAAAAGGGGAAGCAGGAAAAGCAACAGCCAGAGGAGAAACAAGTCTTAATGGGCGATTGCCGGTCAACACCTCAGGGGGATTGAAGGCCTGCGGTCATCCCGTCGGTGCCACCGGAGTGAAGCAGATTGTCGAGTTAGCCCTTCAGTTAAGAGGTCAGGCAGGCAAAAGACAGGTTAAGAACGCCCGGATTGGCTTAGCCCAGAACATTGGCGGCAGTGGCTCGACCGCGGTTATTCACATCTTAGAAAGAGAAAATCATGTATAGGCAATCACCAGTGAGAATTTGGCGGGAAAATGGTTATCATTTTTTTGGCAGTTATTGTTCAAAATGTCAGAAAACCTATTTCCCCAAGAGAGAATATTGTTTGCAGTGCGGGGAGAATGGTTTGGAAAAAATTAAGATTCATAATCCAGGCAAACTGATTAGTTTTTCCGTGGTCAGGAACGCGCCAGCGGGTTTTGAGGGACAAGCGCCTTATGTGGTGGGGATTGTCGAGTTAGCCCCGAAAATTCGAGTCAGCGCCCAAATTATTAATGTCGATTTGAAGAAACTGAAGATTGGTCAGAAATTAATTTCAGTTTTTCGCCGCATCTCCGTTGCCGACGAAGAAAGTGTCATCTCTTACGGCCTTAAGTTCCAGCCAGCTTTTCAGAGGAAAAAAGGTTCAAAATAGAAGATTTGAACAAAATGTTTAACCAGCCAAGATTAAGAAAAAATGCCCAGAAAAAAAGCCGAAGCTGGTTTATTCGTTTTGGGCGAGTTCTTGGGGAAGATCGTCTTCAGTCCGGATTCTGTTCCCTAACTCATTCAAAAGAGTTCTCCAATCAAAGGGGTCAGCTTTTGTTTTCTGTTCCGTGTTAGTCAATTCTCCGTCCTCGCCAATACAAGGCATCAGAGTGATAACGTGAAGCCCTCCGTCACCTATAACAAATCTTGGATTTTCGATTCTGCTCATCTTGTTTTTAATTAGATTTTTTTAAATAATTTTCTTAAGAATTACTTCAATTTTGAACTTTCTTTATGTTCGGTTTTCTTTCTACACTTTTGACAATACTTTTTCAAGACCAACTTTCCAGTGGTGTTGATTTTATTTTTTTCGGTAATGTAGTTCTGGTTTTTGCAAACCGAACAGACTAAAGCTAATAATTCTCTTTGTCCTTTTGCCATTTTTCCTCCTGAGCCCTCGTCCGGGGTCGAACCGGAGACCTCGAACTTACCAAGTTCGCGCTCTAACCATCTGAGCTACGAGGGCAATATGGATATTTTACCAATAAGTTATCAAAAAATAAAGCTGGAGAAAACTAGTTCTTGATTGATTCAGAGAAATTTGCCATAATGGTTCTTAATAGGAAAGGGGGTGAGAAAACTGATTTGCCGAAACTGCGGTCAAGAATTTACGCCAAAGCGAGGTAGTGACAGCAAAAATCTCTGTCCAAAATGTTTTATCCAAAAACTTAATCATGTCGCTGCCAATAATTCTGGTAATGACCCAGCGGCAAATAAAACAATAATGGATCAACCAAACGATTCGCAGCAACCAAAGCCAACCATGCCAGGTACTCCTCCAGAACCACCAGTTGGGCCACCAACTGGTCAAGAACCAATTCCTCCAGAGCCAGCGGAAACTCCTCCCTCAGGAGGACCAACTGCTCCAGTTCCGGAAGAAGGAGAGAAACCAGCTGGAGAAGGTGGTGAAACACCCGTGGGAGGAGAAACACCTCCAGTTCCTCCTGTTGCCTAGTTAAAAGAATAAAAAAGCCAGAAGTGACTTCTTGCTTCTGGTTTTTTGTGGTTGAATATCAGTGCTAGGGGAGGGATTCGAACCCCCGAAGGCTTGCGCCAACAGTTTTACAGACTGCTCCGTTTGACCACTTCGGTACCCTAGCTTAACCTCTATTTTACTAAAAAATCTTCGAATTTTCTACTCGACTTTATGATTAGGGAAGTCTTTTTTGAAGAGATAGATAATGCTGCCTAGAAATAAGAATAAACTGGTGCTAGAGAAAAGAAGCCAGATATTACCACCTTCACTGCCAAAGAGTTGATAACCACTTTGAAAAGAAGAAATTGGCCAAAGAAAAACATTAGAAATAAAAGTTTGAGAATTGATGAAATCGGAGTTTAAAAAGCCATCCCTTAAATAAAGATAGCCCACACTCAACCAGAAATTAAAAACACCGGCAAAGACGTAGGAATAAATGATTTTCAGGAAAGCGTTGACGATTTTAACTTTTTCGATCACTTTCCCAGTTTACCACTTTTGAAGATTATTTGACCACCCTTAAGTCTATTTCCTCATCAGAAGCCTCAAAGACTAACTTGACTGAATAGTCAAAAGTGTTTTCAAGGTATAAGTTTTGATTCTTAGTTTTCCAACCATTATCAACTAAGTACCTAATCGAGGTACCGTATTCTTTAGGCACTCCAGGAACAGGCCAGAAATTATGGTTCGCTGGCGCGGTGACTTTAAGACCAGCGTCAGAACCGACCCAGTTAATTAAAGAGGCTAAATGGCAAACACCATTACCGTATAAACCGGCTAAAGGTTTGTACCCTTCTTGGGCAATATACTTAGTCCAGCCCGTCTTAACGGTCTTATTCTCAAATTCAGGTAAAAGGTTTTCCTGGAAAGCAAAGACTTCACCGGGTTGTAATTCGACTTCAGTCGTAAAGGAATCAGACAAATCGGTGTTACCCTCAATATATTTTAAGGCTAAGAGAATATTATATTTAAAGACCTCATTACCCGTTTCAGAGTCAGGTAACCGTTCATCCAAATCCAGAACGTGTTCCGCTAAAATTTCTTCACGAGGAATCGGCCAGATCATCTCTAGGTTTGGTGTTTGAATTGAGATAGAAAAGAAAGGAATGATTAAAGCCAGCAAAAGCTTTTTATTTTTTGGTATAGACATAAAAAAAGAATCCGCGTCAAAGACGGGATTCTGAAGGGGTATTATAGCCTATAGGAGAAAAAAAATCAAGTTTTTTAAACCGAAATATACAAGATTCTTTAATTCTTTATTATTAGAGAAGTTCTTCGGTTGTGGCGGTGCTGATATCCAGTTTGGCTTTCAAATTCATTGACTTTGGGAATACCAGTTTAATCCTTCTATCAGGAAAGCCATTTTTGAGCTTTCCCATAATAAATTCGTAATAAAAGGGGAATAGTCTTTTGTAATCACTGGCGAAGAGGATAAAATTCTTGCATTCATATTCCTGAAGCAACCTTAAATATTTTTTCATAAAATCATATTCATCCTGAACCTGCTTATCCAGAGGATAGAAATAAGCAGTTAGCTTTTTCTTTGTATTATTGAGAAAAAGACTACCCTTTATTATTTTTAGTTTTCTAAACAGTAAAATTCGTTTGATTGCCACTGGGGAGTGCGTATAAACATTTTTATTGAACTCATCTATCCCTATTAGATTGATTGTGACGAAGAAGTTTTTAACAGGAAAATCAATTTTTTTTATATTTTTTTCACTTTTCCTAATGTCTTTACTGACATAAATAACGTCAATGTCAGGCCTGATTTTTATTAATTCGAATTTTGAGAAAATAAATTTATTTTTATCAAAAACCCTTAATTCCCGGAAATTGTAATCATTTGTAGTCTTGGTTACGAAAGAACCGTGGACAAAAACGGTTACAACATCGGGGTCGAGATTCGCAATTTTTTTAAGACTTGCCAATTCGCTTTTCATATATATTCTCTTCCAATTTTTCTGCTATTGCCACTATTCTTTTGATTAGTACATCAATTTTATTTGGCGGGAATTCCTTTCCTGAATATAGTTGGAAGCTGCTTATCCCTTGATGAACCAACATTTCAACTCCGCTAATTACTTCCAGTTTTTTTATTTTTGCGAGGTGAAGTAATTCAGTTTGATTCGGAAAATAATTCATTTCTTGAACAATCGTATTTCTGTGAATGATTTTATTGAAAATATTAATCCCGATTGGAAGGCTGAATTCATGAGGGATAGTATCTTTAAACATCTTCCCGACGGGACTTGCATTAATTATTATGTCATACTTAATTTTTGAAACTTTTTTGATAGAATTAGCCATTCTTAATTTATAATTTTTAGGCTTTCCCTCGACTTTGGCGATGTCGTATAAAGTAATATCAGCGTTATATCTGTCAGATAAATATATTGCGCATGATAAACCCGCCCCTCCAGCCCCTATAACTAAGATTTTTTTGCGATTTATTTTTGCTCTTTTTAAAAGCGGTTTTTCGATCCCGATGACATCAGTATTAAAACCATATATTTCACCCCCATATTTATAAACAGTGTTGATCACCCCGATCGGCTTAGTTGTTATTTGGACAATTTTATTGACTAGTTGTGCGGCAAGACCCTTCCAAGGTAGGGCAACATTGAAGCCTACAAAATTTTTATCACTGGAAAATTTTTCGTAGAAACGACAGAATTCATTTTTGTTTAAAAGAGGAAAAAATCCAAAGTTAATAGAAATGTCAGACAGTTCTGAAATTTCTTGCCAAAGAATATCGGCAAGGGAATATTTTTTGATGTTTTTTCCGCCAGCTAGGGCAACTCTCATATTTTTTTATTTTTTATTTCGTTAAAAATCTTCTCAATTTTCCAGTCCTTACTCTCAAGCCCAAGAATACTGTAGGTTTTTGTTACATTCATCGAAAGGTTTTTTGGTCTGAGATTAATAGTTTTTGATTTATCTTTTATTACCAGTTTTTTGTTGAGATTAAAATACTCCGCCAGCTCTACGGCAAAATCATATCTAGATAGTGCTTCAGGGCCGGCAATATGAAAGGTGCCGACAAGGCTATTCTCAATGATTCTGGTGATTGATTCTGTTATCAGGTCTATGTGAGTGGGGGAGGAAATTATGTTGTCCGGCAATCTCACTTTTTGATTATTTGTCAGCCTCCGATAAATATAGTATGGTAACAGAGTCTGATTTTTGATTATGCCAAAATTAATTTCTTTATCTAGTATAGAAGCGTAATGTTTATCTAAGTCCCCAAGGACAAGAGCAGTTCTGCATATTGAAAAGGAAACCGTTTCTTTGAGTAACAGCTCACTTAAATATTTTGTCATTCCATACCAGTTTATGGGGTCAGGTTGGTCGGTTTCTTTATAGTTTCCCCTCTTTCCGTTAAAAACCATATCTGATGAAATTAAAATCAGTTTTGAGTTATTTCTTTTGGCGTACTTCATCAGTGTAAGTGTGCTTTCGACATTTACCTTCCAGGATTTGTATTTTCTTTTCTGACATCCAAAGAGGTCTTTGATTGCGGCGGTGTGGATAATTATTTTAGGCTTTGTTTTTAAAAGAGTGGTTGAAAAATCTTCCGAATTCGAAACGTCGCTAATGACATCGCTAAAGTTACTTTCGCGGTTGTCAAGACCAATAATATCATACAACTCAGAAAGAGATTTATATAATCTCGATCCTATATACCCTGAACTTCCTGTAATAAGAATTTTCACTTTATCCTTGCTATTACCAATAAGCGGTTTTATGTCTAACAATTTTTGCCAAAACCATATTTGTAAAAAATCTCAACAACTTGTAAAGGAAGAAACAGAGTTGATAATAAAAATTAAGGCATTGTAGTCTTTTTTGGTCAATAACTCTCCTATTTCTTCTAACAACTTGATAGTATTTTGCTCCGAAGATATTTTTTATTTGATTCCTAGCCGTCTCAAGCATGATTACTCTTTTGATATGTTGAGTTAAAGAACTTAGTCCTTCATAGTAAATACATTTTTTCTTAATTAAAATCTGACCATCAAATAAGATGCTTAGATATAAATCCTCAAGCAAAATACAGTTAGGGACAGGGAGGGTGTTTCCTCTCAGGGTCATAAAGCGACCAAACAAAAAGGGGTCCACATCTAAATATAGTTTTTTTAATGATCTTATATTGATAATATCGTAAACAAATTTTTTAAGTCGTCCTCTTCCCCTGTAGGGGAGAACCTGATTTTGATATGAGATAATTTTTAAATTTCTGTTAGTTTCTAAGTCTCTGATTGCTTCATAAATCAGTGATTCACTGAAAGTGACGTCATCATCTATCAAAATTAGATAATTACCTTTTTTATTCTTGTAAGAAGCATATTCAATGGCGTTAACTTTACCCAGGCGGGGGCAAACGTAAATTTTAAAATGAAAATCATCGTTTTCTAGCGCATGCAAAAATTTTAGAGGTTTCTGTTGGTCCCCGTTGATAGCAATAGAAACAGAATATTTGATCTTCGGATTCTTTTTCTTAGAGTAGAGTATGCTATCCTTGATACACTTGAAAAGTCTTTGAAAACCTTCCCCCCCATCTTTCGTTGGGATAATAATATTCACTCTCATTGAATGAAGTCTACAATTTTTTTATGAATTTGATCAATTCCTCCGGTTTTCTCTAGAAACAGGTGTTGGCAATGATTCCTCAGAGTTATGGCATTTCGCCAAAGATTCCTCTTTCTTGCTTGGATTTCCTGAAAGACGTTGTTTTGTTCGATTTTTGAATCACTTAAGTCACTATCTAAAAAACGAACATTAGAAAAGGGAATATGATAATTATCTCTCCAGAAAGCTGTTTCGTCTGTAGTTGAGCCTGGTTCCATAAGAGTAATAAATTTTAATATTCTAAAATCGTAGCCCCTAATAGCACCATCGGTTCTGGTATAAAAATCCTTCCCAAAGCTAGAAGCAATCTTCATGAAGGGCCCCGTCTGCAATAGATAAGAAGCAAGCGTGTCGTGAGCGACGCCGAACGACGTTGAAATGGAACCTGCTGTTTTATTTTCAACGTCAATTTCCGCCCAATCATCGCCCAAGACTTGAAATCGTGACGGGGCGAATTTTTCAAGTAGCAATGAATGAGTAGTTTTTCCGATCCCGCTCTTTCCTGCAATGAGAATGGCTCCGTTACGCCCTCTATCGAAAATAATAGCGGCGTGGAGGCCCAATTTTTCTTGGGCATTACTAAAAGTTCTGATTCCATGGGCGAGGCTAAGCAAAGTACCAAGTTTATTTGGGCCAGATACCGCGTACTGCCTTAACGAAAAGGAAACTGCCATTTCAGCAGGATGACCGATTACCATTGGTTTTGCGGGTTCCCCCGTCGGTCCATCTATCGATAGGGGGTAAGAGGTTAGATATAGTAGACTTGCAGAGACATAATCTTGGTCTTTTTCGAGTTCGCTATAGGATCTTTCTATTGCATCTCTAAGGTCAGGTGATTCTGGTCTAATCTCAATTCCAGCATGGTAGCAGGGCTGGATATCTATACCCTCCATTCCTTGGGGGACATTGTCTGTTAGAAAACAAACCACGCTTCCGAAAGGCTCGACATGTTTAAGGAAACTCCTTTCAGGATTGATTGATCCCATTTTCAATTTCCGGCAGGAAATATTTAAAAGTATCGGTCTGTTCCATTTCTAACATTCTATGATATCTTTTGCGGTTAATCATAAGTTCATGGTCCTTATTTTTCCCTGAACGAGGGGGGTGATTTAAGTGATAAACACTGACATGTAAAATCGGAATAACAAATCTTCCGAGAGAAATTACCTTAGCCGCCACAGAGATATCGTTATAACCTCGACCTATAAAATTATTGGGTGCCCCCTTTACTCTAAGCAGATCCGACCGGTTGTAACAGATAGCACATCCCAAGCAGACATCTGGCAAGGACCAGTATCTCTTCTTTAAATTTCCTAGATTACGTAAATCATCAGTGTCACTAATAATTCTGATTTTTTTGTTAGTCCATTTTTTATTTTCAACTAAATTGCACCATTCAGGCGGAACTATTTTACTAAATCGAAATTCATTAGTTACTTTCTCTATAGGAAAAGGTTTCTTCATATTTAATAATTTACTTTTATTAATAAACGAGCGGAGAGAAAACGAAATTGTTTTGGGAAGATATTGGTGTAATGAAAGGTGATAATTTAAATAATTTGGAGGAATAACTATATCTGAGTCAATAAAACATATAACTTCTCCTGTGGCTAGTTGAAGCCCTCTATTTCTAGAAAAAGCAGTCCATCTTCGCTCTTGGTTACCAATGAAAATAATTTTTAAGCTTGTTGTTTGGCAATATTTTTTTATTAATTTATTTGTGTCGTCGGTGGAGGCGTCATCGACGATAATCACTTCCTTAATTTGATCTTTGGCCTCTTGGTTTTCAATTGATTTTAGTGTTTCGATGAGAGTTTTGGAGGAATTCCTCGCTGGGATGACGAAGGAGGCGGTCAAATTAATAGGAGAACTTAGAATTTGATCCCAGTGGATTTTCGGATAGTTATTATCTGTTTTTTTAAGGGCGTCTTTCAACTTCATAAATTATTAAGAAGCGATTCAAGGAATTTTTTTTTGTTTTCTTTATTAGTCGAGTTGAAACAAGTAATCATCCGTCGATACTTCTCACATAATGGTTTAATTTCCTTTTTAATAATTGGAATAGAAATTTTTGACTCAGTCTCATCAATTTTTTTTGAGAACCAAAGAGCAAAATGATTTATTGACGGGGAAAAGTTAGCTTTGGCAAAGAAATGTAGAGAGCAAAGATGGGAGTACGCGTCGGCGTTTCTCACTAAAATTGCCTCAGGCATTTTACTGAGATAATTTGGTTCAGTCGCCTTAATACATTCAGTTGTTTTCTTAATAAACTCAGTAGAGTACCCCAATTTTTTAAGTTGCATTGTGGCATATTGAGAACTTCTCTTTTCGTGTCCAGCGGGAGAAGAGGTTTTTCTGCCAAAGACGAGCCCAGCATCATGAAATAGTCCACCGAAAAGTGATGTCTCCAAGTCGGCCTCAGGGAAGTATTTAGTCTTAAAGTCTTTTATGCTTTTTAGTACAAGATTTAAGTGGTTATTAAAAAACCATTCTCTATTTAAATACAAGAGGTTCTTATTTTTAGAATCATTAGGATGAAGATGATAAAGATTATTGTAGGCTTGGGAAAAATTTTGTCTAAATTGTTTATTCATTTTCCGGCTCCGTAAGTGCTGAAACTGCGGCTTGAGCTTCTTTCAGAGTAACTTGACCAAGGTCCATGGCAGCTTCAATAAGCTTTAATCTAATCTGATTAATTCGCGCTTCTCTTCCGGCGGGAGAAATAGCTTCTTCAGGAAATAAACCAAACTCGATTTCATCAATTCCGCGAGGCGAGCAAAAAAAGGGCCCACAAGCTTGTTCCCTAAGTTCTCTTTGGTCCTCACTGGAGCTTTTTGGACCATTTCCCTTTAGTTTACATCCTTTGTCGATTTGAGCATACTCGCATAATTTGTTACCCGGCTTTCCCATGGTGTTGATTGTCATCGAATAACAGCAAGCGACACAAAATTTCCCATTAGGTAGGAGACAATCTTGTCTTCCCCAAATACTTAATTCTCTCTCAGCCACCATTTTGTTATAGATTCTATCCTATAGGATGAGATTTGTCAATAACCTGAGCCGGGGGTAGGATTCGAACCCACGATTTACCCGTTTAAATTTGAGCCGCCTCTCGGATTCGAACCGAGGACCTGCTGTTTAGGACGTAAAAATTCGCTCCTTGAGCCGATGGGCAGAGTCGAACTGCCATCAGTGGTTTACAAAACCACCGCTTTGCCATTAAGCTACATCGGCGAATTTAACGTCCCAGGCAAAACTATTGCTCCCTGCCCCGCATACGCGCCACCTTGAGGCGAGGTCGTAGCCCTCGCGAACGGCAAGCGTTATGTTGGGGTACCGCTGAGCTAAGGCGGCAAACTAAGGAAATTATACCACGTCAAACGTGGCTGTGCCATTCAGAAATGATTATTTGAAGAAAAGAATTAGAAGGTGTCCTGCCTCAGGGGTTACTTCAAGGATTTTTCCCCGACGATGTCAAGTGGGTCGGCTCTCTCCCCGAGTTAGACTCGGGAGGAAGTCGCCATCCCTTATGAGTGTTTGGTGAGGAAAAACCTCCTCGAAGTCCAAGCCCTCATTGGCAGGACAATTCCAGATTAGCATAGATTATTTTCATAGTCAAGAGGCTAAACTATATCGTAATAGATCAATTTCTTTTCACAGGACTAAATTAGAAGTGCACCCGGAAGAAGGAGGGAAAGGATAAAATTAACAATCGGGAAAACGATTCTCGAGATTAAAGGGGCGCCGAAGAAAGGGAAGATAAGGAAAATAAGGATTAAAAGGCCGTATTGATGGCTAAAACGGTCGTAATTTTCAGCCAAATCTTGAGGTAAAAGACCGACGATAACGGCGCTGCCATCCAGAGGATGGACAGGGAGAAGATTAAAAATAGCTAAGATAACCGCCAGGATGATCATTGGCTGGAGGAAGACTTCAATTAAGGTGGCGGTTGGACCTAAAGAGAGATAGGCAATTCTGATAATGACGGCTAGGACAACGGCTAAGAGTAAGTTTGCCGCCGGGCCGGCAAAAGAGGTGATGGCCATGTCTCTTCTAGGATGGCGGAAATTGAAAGGATCAACCGGCACCGGTTTGCCCCAGCCGATGCGGGCGATAATGAGCATGATGGTGCCTAAAGGGTCGAGATGGGCAATGGGGTTGAGGCTAATTCGGCCGGCCAGTCGGGCGGTAGGATCACCGAGCCGGTCCGCGCTCCAGGCATGGGCGAATTCATGAACCGTAATCGCCACCAAAAGAGCAATAATCCAAATTAGAAATGCAAAAGGATTGGTAAAAAGTTCTGCGAGCATTGATACTTAAGCCTTAATTTGCTATTATAACAAACTATATGGCCAGATGTTTTTTGTGCGGGAAAACCAGACAAATCGGTCGCACCAGTCGGCATAAGCGGGGTGTGGCCGGAAAACAGTGGCTGAAGAGGGCCCAGAAGACCTTAAAAGTCTTCATGCCCAATCTTCACGCTACCACCCTAGAGAAAAACAAGAAAAAGATAAAAACCAAGGTTTGTACTAAATGCTTAAGAAGGATTAAGAAAAAAGGTGAAATCATTCACGGCTGGCGAGCGGTTTCAACCGCGATTGAAAAGGTTAAAGAGAAACCGATGATTGTCATAGAAAAGCCTCTTTTTGAAGATGAGAAGAAAAAGGAAGCCAAGAAGAAATCTGTGAAGAAAAAACCTGCCTCCAAAAAATCTTCTGCCAAGAAGAATAAGTAAAGTATGTTTCCAGAGAGAGAGCTGGTTAATTATGCAGTTAAATCACAGTGGAATCATTTACCAAGTCTTGGGAGACCTCTTTGGGATTTGGAGCAATATCGGGATTTAATTCCAGAAGAAAGAAGTAGGAGGGTTTTCGAGGAGATGAGGGAGATGATCGGTCAACCTACACTAGAGGTATGGAGATATTTATTTGCCAAGTTTACTCCCGAACTTCCAGAGAATAGCGCTGCCTTAGGAGTCTTTTAT
>Ga0315552_1000200_pt1 | contig 38599 bp, 32 predicted proteins | sample SalMarSW160170MG_2_FD_203102 | JGI IMG/M metagenome (GOLD analysis project Ga0315552, IMG submission 203102) | Salt marsh sediment microbial communities from the Plum Island Ecosystem LTER, Massachusetts, United States - Salt Marsh Sediment SW1601-70 ...
AGATTAAATTAGATGCTCTTCGCCACAGAGTTTCTGGAAAAGAGCTTAACAAAGCATTAGATGAAATCTGCAGCACACTTGGAAAGTCGATTGGAGATGTACGTTCATTGGTATTTGATATAAGCTCACCTATACTATATGAGCTGGGTTTTGAGGCAGCTGTAGCCGACTGGCTTACTACGGAAATCTGCCAAAAACATGCCATTGCAACCGAGTTTGAGGATGATGGTCAAAAAAAGCCCCTCGACAAAGATATTCGTGTCCTTCTATTTAGAGATGTACGGGAGCTACTGACAAATGTTGTCAACCATGCACAGGCAAAAAAGGTTAAAGTCTCTGTTCTCAGAGTTAACGACCAGATGCGTGTAATTGTCGAAGATGATGGTATTGGCTTCGACCCCTCCGAAGTTGCCTCAAGAACAGGCTCAAAGGCTGGGTTCGGCCTTTTTAGTATTCGGGAGCGCCTCGTAGAATTAGGAGGGCGCCTCGAAATAGAATCCACAATGGGCCAGGGTAGTAAAATTACAATGATAGCGCCACTGAAAATAGAACGGATAGACAATGGGGATCGATGATGAATTTAAGGCTTATATTAGCTGAGGATCACGGTATTACACGACAGGGCTTGCGTAGCTTGCTTGAGAAAGAGCCAGACATGGATGTGGTCGGTGAGGCTGAAAACGGGCGGATAGCGATTGAGCTTGTTCATGAACTCTTGCCGGATGTGTTAATTACAGACATAACAATGCCAAATCTGAATGGAATAGATGCAACACGCAAGATCGTCTCGGAACACCCGAAAGTGAAGGTAATTGCGCTGTCTATGCACTCGAACAGGGCCTTTGTCGCTGATATGCTCAAGGCTGGTGCCTCAGGTTACGTATTGAAGGAATGCTCGTTTGATGAGCTGGTCGAAGCCGTACGGACGGTAGCTGTCGGCGGTACGTACCTCAGCCCCAAAGTAGCTGGGGTGGTTGTTAGCGATTATGTAAAGCAGTTGTCCGGTAGCGTCAGTAGTTCGCCGCTGGATACGCTAACAGATCGAGAGCGCGAAGTGCTCCAATTAGTAAGTGAAGGAAAGAACACAAAGCAGACCGCTTTGGAATTGCACAGAAGTGTTAAGACCATTGAGGCAGCGCGCCTTAAGATCATGGACAAGCTTGATGTCCAAAGCGTAGCCGAACTCGTCAAAGCCGCGATTCTTGGAGGTTTGACTTCTTTAGAAGCCTGACCAATCCCACCACGCCGGGCGACAGTACCTGACTTTATCGCGCGTTCTATCATCGCTTTCTATGGGGAATGCCCCACCGGAAAGGGATGCCGAGAACAATGCACGGTCTCAGATCTCATGTGAGCGCCTTCTATAATATTTCTTCAACGCAGGGGATTCCCTACTGCAGATACAGGATTTTGCTAATTACAATCTCCGTCTGTTTAGCCGATTTACACTTGAGGGTGTATGTTTTTGCTCGCCACTCACAATAAGGATTATGTGTTGAAGACGCGTGACTTACTGCCAATACTGCTTGTCGAAGACGATTATGGGGATGTAGCGCTTGTGAAACGCGCGTTCAAAGACCTGCAGGTCGGAAATCCGGTGCTCCATAAGGCCGATGGCAAGGAAGCTCTGGACTATCTAAGGAAAGAAGACACGGAAAAGCCATGTCTCATTCTGCTGGATTTGAATATGCCGCGGATGGGTGGCCTCGAATTTCTGAAAGTCGTCAAGGCCGATGGAACACTGAAGAGGATTCCTGTCGTAATTCTGACTGACGCCACAGATAAAGACGAGATAGTCGAGTGCTTCGAATTCGGTGTTGCTGGTTACGTGGTCAAGCCCGTTGACAGTAAGGAGTTTGCTCAGGCAATCAGCACAATTGATACATACTGGACGCTAAGCGAAGTACCATATAGCTGGTAACCGCAGGCCGGTATTTGAGGTTCCAGAGGCAAGTCCACAGGAATAACATCTTCCGACCAATTTTCTATTCCCTTTCTCACAACTTTTTTTCGGCTCGGTTCCACGTTCCCAAGGCTAACGGTTTCAGTTCCGCACCCTTCTGTTTACGGCAGGCGGATGTGAACTCTGAATTTGCGGCTGACAATTCACGATTAGTTTCTCTATCTGGATCAGTAATTCTTCTATGTCATAAGGTTTAGCAATGAACACATGGCCAGCAACAACACGGCCTTGTTCCTCTTCTTTTCGTTTTGGATAAAGAGCAGTTAGAAATATAATAGGAATATCTTTTGTTGAAAGACCTTCCTGCAATTTTTCAGCTACCTGTCCACCATCCATGTCCGGCATTGCCACGTCAAGGATGATGAGGTCAGGATGTTTTGATCTTGCAAGAGTTATAGCATCCTTGCCATTATTTGCGGTAATAATAAAATACCCCCTTGCAGCTAACTCCTTCTGAAGTATGAACAGCGCATCGGGCTCATCATCTACAATTAGTATTTTCTTCTTATCCATTTTTGCCCCCATATTTTGAGCGAGCTTAATTACCGGCAAAAATATTTTCGACAAGTTCGTCCGTTTCTGTCGGTAAATCCTCTGCTGTGACTTCAGTCGTTAATGGCAGAGAGATAGTTAAGGTTGTGCCTTGGCCCACTTCACTTTCGACTTCAATTTTACCGCCGTGCATCTCGACTAATTTCTTTGCAATTGCAAGCCCCAAACCTGTTCCTTTTTCTCCTGGGCCTGCTTTTCTGCCGAACTGAGTGAATTTGTCAAATAACTTTGGGATATCTTCTTTTACGATTCCCACGCCCGAATCCTGGACAGAAACCAAAACTTCTCCCTCTTGCTCGCGGCAGCTTACCTTGACCCAGCCTCCTTCAGACGTGAATTTGAGACTGTTGGAGATAAGATTCATCAGAACTTCTTTGGTTTTGTCCGGGTCAAGGTAAATATCGACATTATGTTGGGAAATCTCATAATCAAGAGAGATACCTTTTTCTTCGGCGAGAGTTTTATACTCAGAAACGGTATTCTTAATAAGCTCACAAATGTTAACAACGGCTTTTTGCAAATCTAATTTGCCGGATTCTATTCTCGATATGTTCAGCAAAGAGTCAACAATCCTGCCAAGCCTTTTTACATTCTCCATTGCCGTGCTTAACACGTCCCTTTGTTCCTCGACTATTTTGCCTGGAATTTCATCGAGGGTAAGCCTTATCGCCCCCATGATGATAGAAAGTGGCGTACGAAGCTCATGCGAAGCAGTAGAAACGAATTCATCCTTTAGCTGATTATACTCCTTTAGCTTCTCGTTTGCCTCTTTGAGCTTTTCCTCTGCCAATTTGCGCTCAGTAATGTCCTTAGCTATATGAACAGAGCTGATAACTTCGCCTGTTTCATCAAATACCGGCGATGTAGATATACCAAGATGAACACCCAAGTGTGGTTCAAAAAGCTCAAGTGTGGCTGATTTTTTGGTTTTGAGAGTCCAGGTATGAGGACAATTCGGACAAGGCTGCTTTGTGCCGTGGAATAGTTCATAACAGGTTTTGCCGATAAGTTCCTTAGGTTCTGTTTTAAGGGCTTTGGCAAGAGCTTTATTAACCCTTAGGATTTTGAAATTCTTGTCATGAATCGAGACCATATCCGTAATCGAATCAAAGGTTGTCCTCCATTCCTGAGCTGCTCGCTTGATTTTTTCTTCCGCCTGCTTCCGTTCGCTGATATCTCGAATTGAGATAAGATCGGCACTTTCACCTTCCCACTCAATTTTGGCTACGCACATTTCTGCCGTGATTTGTTTTCCATTTTTGCGAAAAATTTCAATCTCGGTAGGTCGGCCCATAGTTACAGGGAATCCGAATACTTCTCCGATGAGTTCTTCTGGCTTGCGGTTAAAAAGAGAACATGCTGCAGGATTGACAAAATGTACGATTCCATTGCTGTCCACAATAACAATACCGTCAGCGTTTTGTCTTATCATATTGCGTAGATTTGCTTCGGTAGCTTGCAACGTCTTGTTGGCCCCGGCGAGCTCCGCGGTTCGCTGCTCAACCCGCTTCTCCAATTCTTCGTGGGCTTTCTCTAATGACCTGTTTTTTTCCTCAAGCTCTTGCTTTGCAATAAAGAGTTTTTGTGTTGTCTCCTGTAATCGACGATTTGTCTCCAATACAAACTCTTTTGTCTTCTTCTGCTCGGTGATATCGCGAAAGATTCCCAGCACACCTATGATATTGCCTTTTCCGTCGCTATAGGGAGTCTTGATGGTGTGAACCCATCTTTCTTCACCGTTCTCGATGTATTTTTCTTCAATATCTTCTGTGCTTCCTGTTTCGACTATTCTTTTATCATCGCCTCGATATTTGTCAGCCAATTCTTTCGGATAAAAGTCATAGTCGGTTTTGCCTACTATCTGTTCAGGCTTGATCTTTAGGTCTTTGGCATAGTTCTGGTTAGAGAATAGATAGGCAGAGTTTTTATCTTTAATAAATATTTTCTTGGGGAGATGCTCGACCAATGTCCTGAACTTGCTCTCGCTCCGAGCCAGTGCCTCGATTGCTTTCTTGCGTTCCAAAGCATAAATGATTGTCCGAGCCAGCAAGACATTTAACGGCAAGTCCTTAACTAAGAAGTCTGATGCACCTTTTCTTAAGGCAGAAATTCCCATTTCCTCATCACCTATTCCGGTCAACACTACGACAGGTATGTCTGTAGCTTCGCAAACCTTTTGGACTGTTTCAATGCCACTACTGTCAGGAAGCCCCAGATCGAGCAATACAACGTTGTGCTTCTCACTGCTGAGACAATCAATTGCAGATGACAAACTACCGACTGATTCAACTGCAAACTTGACATGCTCTGAAGATTTGGCCAAAATTTGCTCTACTAATCGGACGTCAACTGCGTCATCCTCTAGCAACAAGACTTTTATCAGGTCCTTATCCATAAGAATTTGGGGATTTTCTGTTGTCTCAGTCTCCATTTGGTAACTCACTTAAAGTCCAGTACTGATCAATTATCCTGATAGTCTCTACAAAGGCTTTATTACCAAGTGGCTTGACCATATAACCGGCAATCCCATGCTTAAAGCTCTCGGTAATATCCCTCTCGTCATCGGAAGTAGTAAGAGCTATAATCGGAATCTTTCTAAAATCATCGTTCGCCTTTATTACTTTAAGAAACTCGAGGCCGTCCATCCTAGGAAGATTCAAATCCAGAAGAATAATACTCGGCTTTTTATTATTAGGGTCTCTTAGATAGTTCAGTGCCTCTTCACCATCACTATAGTTGACTAAAGGATTTGTGACCTTTAGACTTTCGAGCGCACGCTTAACCATAATTGTGTCTACACTGTCGTCTTCAATAAGCAATATTGGCTTCGAGTTTCGCACTTATTACCCCCACTTTTTGCTTTGGTAACGTAAAGAAGAAGGTACTTCCTTTGCCCAGTTGTGATTCCACCCAGATTTGACCACCATATAGTTGCACGATTTTCTTCGCCATTGCGAGGCCGATGCCGGTACCCTCAAACTTATCACGAGGTTGTACCGTTTTGAAAAGCTCGAAAACTCTCTCAAAGTATCTTTCTTCAATCCCAAGGCCGTTATCAGCGATGCTAAATCTCCAGAAACCATTCTCCTCGACACAGCCAATTCTTACTTTACCTTGGGGCTTATCCATAAATTTAACGGCATTACTCAGCAGGTTCTGGAACACCTCTGTGATATGGGTCTTCTCACACTTAACTAAAGGCAACTGGTTTTCAACTGTAATCGTAACGTTTTCAGGCGGAGCGACCATATCAATTACTTCCTGAACAAGTTTGTTTATATCTACCCGGGATTGCAATTCTTTTACACTTCCAATTTTAGAGTATTGCAGGATACCACCAATCAAGTTATACATTCGATCCACACGTCCTAAAAGCGAATTGATTAAGTCTCTGCCACCATCGTTAAGCTTATCTGCATAATCAGTTGATATCCATTCGGCCAGTTTTTTAATCCCACCCAACGGAGTTTTTAAATCGTGTGAAGCTGCACGTACAAAATCCTGAAGTTCACGGTTCGCCAAGGCCAGCTTTTTTATCGTTGTTTTCAGCTCTGCGTTTAGATTTTCCAAGGCCTCCCCCACCTTCTTGCGCTCGGTGACGTCAGAGAAAACCCCATCAGCATACAGAACGCCATCTTTTTCGTATATGACAGTCGACCTGTTGTGTAACCATATCCACTGTCCGTCTTTTCTCTTAATCCTGTACTCAATATCAAATCGTGTCAGCTTTTCAAATAACTCCCTGTATGCCTCCTTCACTTTTTCAACATCGTCAGGATGGATTCTCCCAAACCAGAGACTATAGCCTGCCTTATAGATTTCTTCTGGATTGTACCCATAAACTTTTTCTACATTTGGACTGATAAAAGTAGTGTTGCCTTCACAATCGGTCGTCCACGTGACATCTGGAATGCTTTCAACTAATGAACGATATTTTCGCTCGCTCTTCCTCAACGCCTCTTCCATCTTCTTGTGTTCCGTAATATCTCGAATCGATACAAGATATGCAGGCTTAGATTCCCACTGTATATCCACTATGCGCATGTCCCCTACACCATTTTCGCCACCTTTGCGAATGATGTTGACCTCCATCATTTCACTGGTTACAATAGGAAAGCTGAATGTCTCTCCCAGAAGTTCCTCCACTTTATGCCCGAAAATGACTTCTGCTGCATGATTGACAAACCTTACGATTCTGTTTCTGTCAACAACAACGATACCATCAGCATTCTTTTCCACTATATTGTGGAAACTTGCTGTGCTTGCCCGCAGTTTTTCGGTTAGCGTCTTTAATTTACTTTCCGTGTCGGCCTTATAGAGAGCAATCTCTATAGCGATTCTTAGTTCTCTACATTCGAATGGCTTAACTACATAGCCAAACGGCTCGGTTATTTTAGCTCTGGCCAGTGTCTTATCATCTGTATAACCGGTAAGATAAACAACCGGAATGTTGAAGCGAGAGCGTATTTCTTCGGCCGCTTCAACTCCGTCGATTTGCCCATTTAGCACAATATCCATCAGTACTAAATCAGGTTTGTTATCTCGTATCAAATCAAGCGCCTCTTGCCCGTCAACTACTGTTACAACATCATAGCCGAGATTCTTTAACTCAAGGGCCGTTAACTTACTAAAGTCGGGCTCGTCATCAACAAGTAGAATCCGTGTTTTTGTCATTGTTTTGGTCCCTGTCATTTCGGTTCGTATCACTCTCGTAATTTCAGGACATAATCTTTTGTTCCGTCGGTTAGAATCACTCTGTTCTGGTCAATTTGTTTAACAGTCTTGTCAGTGATTTTGTCGCCAACGCGTACGGTTGATTCGTTTATAAATGCCTGGGCCTCTTTATCATTCAAAATAATACACAGAAGTGCTAAATTGGACACACTACCTACCTCTTCTTTTCTCTGCGGCCGTGTAAAGGGGTCCCTTGCCCAATCAACAAATTCAGTTCTCTTCGTCGGCACTGCATTTATCATGGGTATTGCCTGATCAGAGGTGATTGATGAGGCGGTTAAAGAAACATTTTGGGTCTTCTTGCTCCTTGGTACCCAGACAAAGATAGCTACGCTCATAAAGACGATCAAAATGGCTAACTTACTGTTGCGTTTCATCTTATATTTCCACGTACAGGTTAAGCACGAGTTCCACACTTAATTTAGGCAGATTGTCTTCTCTTGGGCGAATGGATAAGCTTTCTACTTCCGCAATGGTGCGAGAAAATCCTTCAATATAAGCCAGGAACTGACCAACATTTTTGTATTCTGATTCTATCGTAAAGCTAATGGGCAACTTCCGGATGCTGGCTTGTGATGTCTGGTGTAACTGGTCTGGCGAAATAGAACTAAAATTAAGCCCAAGCTCTCTTGCCCTTTCAGTTAGCTCACCGATCGCCTGAGGAACTTCCTTTCGCTGCATCACCTGGCCTTTTATATCTGACTTTTCCAATGCAGCAATGGCAGCGTGTTGACTCAACAGTTTAGTTTCCACCTCATATAGTCTGTTTGCTGCATCGCGTAACTTGATCATCAACGGCCTGTATACGAAGATTAGAATAATCAGGCCAGAGAGCACGCAACACGCGCACAGAATAAGCAGTGTCTTAGAAGGCCCTAAGCTTTCTATTAATCTAATCGTTCTATTTCTGACTTGTGCAATCTTTTCGGTCTTCATTCAATCCCTAACCTTAACTCAAAGGTATTGAGTTTGTCTTCGGGTGAGTCCTTTGAGGATATCAAATTTACTTCCTTAAAGACGCCTTCTTCTAATGAACACATAAATTCAGTAAGAAATTGCTCCCCCGCCAGAGCGGGTGATTTAATTTCTCCTTTTAAGGTGAGTATGTTTTCTTTAGCGTTCATTTCGGTCAGATAAACCGGCTCAGGAATAAAATTGGATATTTCCTTTAATGCATCGCTCCAAAAAACTCGTTGGTTCAGGATTTTGCTCATAAAGGCCTGCCTTGGTAGTTCTTCTATCTGGGGGGATAAAGCCCCGAGCTCCAGTTCCGCTGCGGCAACACGTTTATCATAAATTCCCAGCCTTATCCTCATTCCTGTATACACCAAAATCAGGATTACGATAACTGCCGTAACCAAGGCCTTGATTGAGGACCGCTTAATTAGCAACCTGGTTTGCTGTTTTATTTCTATGGGTAGAAGGTTGATATCACGCGGTGAAGCCAAAGCCACACCTAACGCCGAGGCAAAGCAGTGTGCAGTCTCCAGCTCATCGTTGAGCAAGGATGAACTGCTTGATGGAAAGGCCGCGAGCGGATTACCCAACTGGACAGGAATGCGCAAGCTCTCGCTTAAATACCTGGTCAGATTCTTAAGGTTGCTGCCTCCTCCCAACAATAGTAACAGCTTAACTGGTGTACCTTGTTCCTTTTCGTGATAATAAGCAAAAGAACGCTCAATCTCTGTTACAAGTTTTTCTAAATTGGGACGGAGAAAAGAAACAAGCTGTGCACTGCTAATTTTGTCGTCTAATACCTTAGAATCATCAGAACTGAGGATGCCGTATTTTTTCTTAATGCTTTCGGCCTCTTCTAGTGTCAATTCCGTTTTTCCATGATCAGATACAAGTGCTTGTGTCATCTCCAGTGTGAAATCCTGGCTGGCCACGGGTAATTTCCGACTAAATACAAGTTCTCTGTCTTGAAAAATTACAAGCTCACTGAAAGTGTAGCCAATATCCAAAACCGCAACTGTCTTATTCTCTTTTGAACAAAGACAAGTGATGACATTTTTTAAGGCAAAGCCATGTTGGGTGAATAAGGAAGGCCCGATTCCTGCCTGCCTTAGTAAGTCAATATATTTGTTGACTGTTTCCTGAGGGCAGCAGGCTACAGCAACTTTAAGTTTTTTAACTCCACCTTCGGCAATTTCCTGAAGGATTTCGTAATCTATGGCTGCTTCGTCTATCGGAAAAGATATGAAGTTTCTCATTTCCCATTTGAGGGCCTGCAGGATTTCAGATTTGGGCATGAAGGGGATGACTGATATTTTCGTACAGCTTGCCGAGCAGTTTATGACCACGTTGATTGTAGCATCTTTTGTCTTGATGTCTCGGAACAAACCTTTTAGTGCATCTAATTGGCCATCTTCATTGTCCTTGCGAGAGTCTATTTCCTGTAACTTAAGCTTCAAAAGAACTAACTTGCCTTGCTGGTAAGCGAGTTCTGCCAACTTCATGGACAAGCTTCCTATATCCAGACCGATAAGTCTGTTTTTTGGAGTCAAAAATGTATGTTTTGAACATTTCAATTTTCGCTCCAGTCAATCTGGTCGTAGGCTTCCTCAGAAGCATCATCAACAGCGACCGTCTGCTCTATCTCTCTACTAATACCGTCAACTGTGCCGGTAACGGTAATTTTACTGCCAATGGCTTCTATAGTTGAAACTTTTACTACATTTGAAGAGGGTGGTCCGGACTTCGTTACGCGGAGCCGCAGATAATTCACATTATGTACGGCTGCGAATTCATGCGTCTCATCCATAGTGTCAGTGCCTTTTGTTTCGTCGGATACCTCGGTATAAGTCACGTTATCGGTAGAAACCGCCCATGTGTACTTGCTGGGTTTATTTTCGAAAGTTGGCGCCAAGAACCGGACTTTATTGATTGTCAACGTATAAGGGAAATTGATTATGATTTCTTGATGCTTGCCAGATTGGACAGTTCCAGGTTGATCTGCAGATTCCCACCATGTGTCATTACTATCGTCAATAGCTTTATTTGGATCATGACCCGGTGCACTTGAGCTGGCAGAAGCCGTAGCATTATTGGCTGCTAAAGCCCAATCCCACGTTTCAACATCCATTATATAACTTACGTCGCCTAAGTATTCTTCTGCGCCCGCAGTTTTCCAGTCTTCCCCTTTACCTCCGCTGATTTCTGGTGTCTTAAGATTCCATATAGCTTTCTGCAAACCTGCCTCAGCTAAATAGATAGCTTGGCTGTCTGTAATTTGCGCTCCGGTGCTTCTTGTGCAATGCTGCACAAAAGCAAGGTATGCCCCAACCACCGAAGTTAAGGTAATCATCACAATCAAAGTGAACAGCAAGGCCGCACCCTTTTCGTATCTCGTGTCTCGTATCTTGTATTTCGTATTAAAAATGCTCATAAGTTTCTCGGCCTGACTTTTGTTCTAGTCCTTACTATTTCGTCACTTCTTTGTACTACAAAATATAGAGTGACCTGATTCGGATCATTCGGATCTATGGTTAAAGCCGTTGCTGGTGGCGTGGCATCGGGAGACACCAAACTTCGTAAAATTAAAATCCCGGCATCATAATTACCTGCATCCAATTGAGCTTTAGTGGCTTTACGCAAATCGTAAAAACTTTCACTGTAGGTAGAGTCGAAAGACGAATCATCCGCGTTATACAAATAAAACACAAAGGAGTTTCCATCTAAATCGTTGAAGTCAATAGTATGGGCAATATCACCACTACCTGGATCATACTGGTCGAGGCTTCCATTGGCCATTTCTTTCAAATCTCTAACTACTTTCTCCATTGCGTAACTTACATCTTCTCTGATGCCGGCGCGTATGCGTCCTGCGTCCCATGCATGCAAACCCACCACAAACAGAGAGCCACTTACTCCTAACAGCATTGCGAGAAGCAAAAGCACTATAATCGTCTCTATGAGAGTAAAGCCTCGGTTTGTGAATCTTGTTTCATCCCGTGCCTGCATAGCCACCCCCAATTTGTGGTTCAATAGTTGGCGATATATGTACGTAGTTGGATGGATTGTTGACCGCCTTTCTGGGTCCAACGCACTTCTACCTGTACATCTTTTAAATCAGGATCAACCTCGCTTACAGTTACGATTCGATCATCTACAAAAGAAAAGCCTGATATCGAACTTTCTATTGTTGAGACAACAGAGCTGTAACTACTGTCCTTTAGCTCTTCAAGTTTCTCATTAGCCAGATTAAGCACGATCAGACTGTATTCGAGATCAGAATCAGCAAATATCGCAATGCTCATCAGTTGCATCAATACCATCAAGCCGGTAGCGGCAAGGATAATGGCAATGAGCAGCTCAATTAAAGTGAAACCTTGTTTCATATTTCTCATACCTTAACTATACCGGTGCTTTGTGACCGCTCAATTGACGAGTGTCATTGCGAGCGATTCATCCTTCGCAGCCCCTGAGGGGCGGAGAACGGAAGCGAAGCAATCTCTGCTGTTCGAGGGCCAGAGATTGCCGCGGCCTTTCAGGCCTCGCAATGACAATTCGTCAAATCACAAGTCACAGAGCACTAATCAGCAGATCAAAAACCGCCAGTCCCGCTCGTTCCATTAGAGATATAGATATCGTCGTCGGGACCACCCTCAACTACTCCGTTAGGATCAATCCCTGTGATGTCCGGCACACCATCGGGACCTACGGAGAAAACAACATAATACTGTGAGTTGCTCGTATCGTTTGTAAGGTAAGCATATTCGGTTGATGCGGCTTCAAAGGGATCATAAAGCACTGATGTGATTATTTGGGGCCTGGAACCAGTAAGGTTTGATTGCCAAGCCGTCTGAGGGTTTGAGGTCCTCTGGTTGGGATATGCCCTGCTATTGTGAATGTAATACGATTCAATCGCAGTAGCTAAGGTACGTAACTCACCCGCAGCCTTGGCGGTGTTTCCTTCATCCTGCATGCCCTTAAAGTGCGGCAGCGAAATCCCAACCAGAACCGCAATCACCGCTATTACTATCATCAGCTCAATTAAAGTAAATCCCCTTTTCATTTTAATTGCTCCTTTCTGTTTCTTTAGCGAAATACAATTCATTTTTACTTTCTCCTTTCCTTTCATTTTGTCCAGGCAAAATACCATGAAAAGATACTCAACGCTAAAAGTACAATTCCTAATGGCCTACGCCAGGTGTGTATCTTATCATCTATGTTAAACAAAACTCGATTTGTTAAATTGGTAATTCTTACTACTGATTCTACAGAAAGCAAAAGTAGCGAGCCGAAGATAAGAAAGACCAGAGCCGCAACAATTAAAAATATTTCCATTCTTATCACCTTCTTTCTATTTTCTTAACACTTTTATCATGTTAAACATTGGCAAAAGCATGGAGGCCATTGTAAAAGCCACCACTGTTCCCATCCCGAGTAAAAGTATTGGTTCCAGACTAGCGACCAGTTTCTTGATGCTGTAACCAGTGGCACGATCGTAGAAGTCGCTAATCTTGTTTAGCATTCCTGCGAGGTTTCCGGATTCTTCGCCTACGGAGATCATCTGAACGGTATCCGGTGGAAACTCTTCGCTGACCTTAAGGCTTTCCGCAAGCCTTTCACCTTTTTCTACGGACTGGCGCATCTGCCTGATAACCCGGCCCAATACCTGGTTATTCACCACATCGCTAACGATGTCCAGGGATTCTAAAATAGGTACACCGCTACCGACCAGCGTGGACAGTGTGCGAGCAAAACGGGAAATGCAAACCTTGCGAACTATCGGCCCTAAGATAGGCAGTTTCAAACTGACTTTGTCAAATCTGAACTTACCAGTCTCAGTTCTGACGTATCTTTTGAGGCCTAAGACTGCTCCTACACCCGCCAGAATAATCACATACCAGAATTGCCGAATAGCTGTACCCATACCATAAAGGATGATTGTGGGTAGAGGCAACCTGATCTCTGCTCGACTGAATATTTCTACAAATTTCGGAATAAGAACAGTAGCTAAGAAAACAATTACCCCAGTGGTTGCCGCAATTAAGATTACCGGATAATATAAGGCTTCTTTTATCTTCCGTTGCAAATCCGCCTTGGCCTCAGCAAATTCGGCGTATCTATTCAAGACCCCACCTAAATCCCCACCGGCCTCAGCGGCCTTGACCATACTTACAAGAAGATTCGGGAAAACCCGCGGGTGTTTTGTAAGCGCCTGCGAGAAGCTCTCTCCTGCCTGTACGCTTCGAGCTACGCGGCCTATTACGTCACTAAGCCTCTTGTTTTCATTTTGCTTTTGCAAAGTGTCAAGACTGCTTATTATACTTAAGCCAGCATTTAACATATTGGCTAACTGAACGTTAAACATAACAATATCGTCAGTTTTGATTCGCCAAAATTTCCATTCTAATTGCTCCAGTTTCAAGCCAGCGAATACTTTGGTGATTGTCACCGGGGCATACCCCATCCGGCGCAACTTCTCTGCCACCTCTTCCTGTGAGAGAGCGTCTATTACACCCCTAACCAACTTACCTGTGTTATCTCTGGCTCGATAGTTGAAAGCAAACAAAGTTTATACCTCCTCGGTAACACGCATAACTTCCTGTATTGTAGTTATGCCGCTCTCTACTTTCTTCTGTCCATCTTCACGGAGCAATTGCATACCTGCTTCAATTGCGGCTTTGCGGATTTCATCAGCTGAAGTCTTCGCGGTGATCAACCCTCTGATTTTCTCACTGGGTATCAGTAATTCAAAAATCCCTATTCGCCCTCTAAAGCCGGTCTGAAGGCATCCCTTGCAGCCTTTACCTTTACATTCGGCGCAGATTGTGCGCACCAGCCGCTGCGACAACGCCCCAATAACGGAGGACGAAATCAGAAACGGCTCGACTCCCATATCCAAAAGCCTCGTGATTGCGCCTGGAGCATCGTTGGTATGAAGAGTGGAAAAAACAAGATGACCGGTTAATGCTGCCTGAACAGCCGCTTTGGCTGTCTCTACGTTACGAATCTCTCCAACCATAACGATATCGGGATCCTGCCTTAAGATAGCAGACAATGCCTCGGCGAATCTAAGCCCGACTTTGGGATTGACTTGCATCTGACGAATACCTGGGAGGTGGTATTCGATCGGGTCCTCAATTGTAATGATGTTCTTATCTTCAGAATTTATCGCATTCAAGGATGCATATAGTGTAGTAGTCTTGCCCGAACCTGTGGGGCCACAAACTAAAATTATTCCGTGAGGGGCGTAAATCAATTTCTTATATTGAGCCAGGATAGAAGGTGAAAAGCCTGATTGCTTTAGCTCAAGAATTACCTGGCTTCTATCCAGAAGACGCAAAACCACATTCTCACCATAGATAGTAGGAATACAAGAGACGCGGATATCGATATCGCGGCCTTCCATCTTCATTTGAATACGACCATCCTGGGGAATCCTTCTCTCGGAGATGTCCAGGTCGGCCATTACTTTAATGCGGGAGATAACTGCGGACTGTAAATACTTAGGTGGCCCCGTGCGCTCATGGAGCAGTCCATCAATCCTATATCTGATTTTGAGCGTATCTTCCTCTGGTTCAATATGGATGTCACTGGCTCCCTGACGCACGGCCTCGATAATCATCATATTAACCAGTTTTATTACCGGTGGCTCTTCGGCAATCCCTTGGAGCTTCTTCAACTCTGTCTCCTGACCAGGCTTAACTTCCAACTTTTCCCGGTCCAAACTCTCGATCACTTCTTCCAGCGTGCCTTTAGCAGCATAATGTTGATCCAGCGCCTTTTTAATCTCTGTCTCTGTTGCCAGCGCCGGTTCAATGCTAAGACCGGTCTTCATATGTAGCTCATCCAGCGCAAAGACATCTGAAGGATCAACCATGGCTACGGTTAAGTCGTTGCCGATTCTTAAGATGGGAATAAGAAGATGTCTTCTGGCAAGGGCCTCCGGTATCAAATCAATGATCTCCGGATCAATAAGATAATTGGTTAAATCAATTAATAGCAGGTCGAATTGTTGGCTTAAGAATGCAGTTAAATCATCTTCGCTGATTAAGCCTTTTTTAATAAGAATTTTCCGTAAAGATTTTATGCTCGACTTGGCCTCGAATTCTGCCTGTCTGAGTTGTTCGGCAGCAATAATTCCTTTTTCCACAAGGCTTTCACCAAGCAATTTTTTTTGGGCTATTGCCATGGTGCACGCTACTCCCCCATGAGTTCTTCGATTTTCGAAAGCAAGGCTTCTGGTTCAAATGGCTTGGTTATATATGCATCAGCGCCGACTTCTTCGCCGAGCTTTACATCTTTTTCCTGCGCTCTTGCCGTAAACAGTATTACTGGAATTTTTGCGTATCTTGCATCTTTCTTAAGCAGCCCACAAACCTTATACCCATTTATCTTGGGCAACATCAGGTCTAACACGATTAGATCTGGTTTTTCGGTTTTTGCCTTCTCGAGTCCTTCCTGACCGTCTAAGGCAGTTATGACTTCATAACGATGATGCTCAAGATACATTTTGACCACCTTGACAATACCTTCTTCATCATCAACAATAAGTATTTTATTCAAGTTCATAAAGCCCCCCAGAGTGTTCAATACACCCCCCCAAGACTTTCACAACATACTGCCGATCCCTCAATTTAAAAGTATACACCAACGCTGAAAATCACGGAGCTAAGAGCGACACCAAACTAATACAACCCCCATGATACTGTAGATTAGGCCTATAGTCTGAGCAACTGTTTAGCTCAAGAGCACATCTTGTTGTCTTTTTAATCGTCAAGTTTTTAAAGTGGGTTTAGTTGAATCTATTTAGCTAACCTAGAATGTTCCCGGCATTTTCTTATCGGACTGGCCGGTATTTGCCGACTCTTTCAACGCTTTTTCTAATGGCACGAATTTTGTCAAATGTAGGATTTTTTCAGGTGTGGCGATTCTTTCTAATGTAAGGGTATTGATTGTCCGACAAAAATGAACGAACGAAATTGGGGGTTTTTATGGGGGCTAAAGAAACGGCTGGACATCTTCTATACAAAAAATATGGGGGCTTGTGAAAAACAAAATTGCACAAAACGTCCACCTTGCCGGGTGCGGCCGCCAACAAAAAACCCTGATTTTGTACAAGATGAACACTGACAATCTGCGTTTGAAGTAACCTGTGTCAGTCTGTGCGTTTATGGACTAAACAAGGGAGATTAAAGATGGCAGTACAATATGTTCTGAAACTGTACGTTACAGACAAGACAGCTAATTCCACAAAGGCGATAGAAAATTTTAAGGACATCCTCAAAAATGGATTAAAGGATGTTTGCGAGTTGAAGGTCATCGATGTTTTAAAGAATCCACAATTAGCTGAGGAAGATAAGATTCTGGCTACTCCCGCATTAGTGAGAGTTTTCCCTCCGCCAGTTAGAAAAATTATCGGTGATTTGTCGGATAAGAAAAAAGTATTGTTAGGTCTTGATCTAACGACTAGATAAAAGGAGATAAAAAGATGGCTAAGAAATTGTCAAAAGTTGTTTCCGGCATTCCCGGATTCGATGAAATCTCTCATGGTGGGATACCCAAAGGCAGAACTACCCTTGTCAGTGGAACAACCGGTTCGGGCAAGACAGCTTTTTCCGCTCAGTTTCTTTATAAGGGGATTACAGAGTGTGGCGAGAACGGAGTGTTTGTAACCTTCGAGGAAACCCCCCAGGATATTATTAAGAATACGAATAGTTTTGGCTGGTATATAAATAAGCTGGTAAAAGAAAACAAATGGGTTTTTGTGAATGCTTCTCCGGATTATTCCAGCAGTGTCGAGGTCGGCCAATATGATTTAGGTGCCTTCCTGGCAAGGATTGCCTACGCCGTAAAGAAGATAAAAGCCAAAAGAGTCGTGATTGATTCAGTATCGGCTCTTTTCACCCATTATCAGGATTCGGGCGTTATCCGGCAGGAGTTACACAAGCTTGCTGCCAACCTCAAAGAAGGCAATGTAACATGTATCATGACAGCAGAAAGACCGCTCGAAGACGGACAAATCAGCCGTTACGGCGTTGAGGAATTCGTTTCCGACAATGTGATACTTCTGCATAACCGTCTGAATTCACATGGAGAAAGGGAACGAACCATTGAAATCCTCAAATTCCGCGGTTTAAGCCACGATTCCGAAGAAGCTCCTTTGCTTGTAAGTGTTCAAGGAATGAACATTTATCCCAGACCCAAGCCAAAGCTAAGAGGAAAAGGATTTTCGCAAAAAATATCCACCGGAATCAAAGGATTGGATGAGCTGCTTTATGGGGGGATATATAAGAATTCCACTACCTTGATTACAGGTGCCTCAGGTTCGGGAAAAACGGTTACCACATTACACTTTATTATGGAAGGAGCCAAACACGGAGAGAAATCGCTTCTCATCGAATTTGAGGAAAGTCCTGACCAGTTATACAGGAATGCCGCATCCTTTGGCTGGGACTTAAAAAAATATGTGGATAATGGAATTGTGGAGTTGCTTTGCCACTATCCTGAAGACCTAAGGGCAGAGCAATATTTGCAGATGATCCAGGATCTGGTCATAACTAAAAAGGCAAAGAGAGTTGTCTTTGATTCGATTTCGGACATTCAGAGGATTTATAACGAGCGGAGATTCCGGACATTCGTAATCGGCCTAAACGCCTTTTTGAAAAGTCACGATGTTACCTCAGTTTTTACTAATACCACTTCCCAGATTTTGGGAATAACAGAAATAACCGAAACACACCTTTCCACCGCCAGTGACAATATTATCATTCTAAAATATGTGGAACTGGAAGGCATGATGCACAGGATTATGAGTGTGTTGAAACAGAGGGGTTCGCCGCACAAGAAGGAATTAGTGGAATTTGAAATAACCGAAAATGCTGGTGTAGAGATCATAGGGCCGTTTAAGGGTGTAGAGAACCTGATGAGCGGCTTTGCCAGAAGAATCCGCCAGATGGAACTTGGCAAGGAAGAGGCAGAAAGAGACTTTATAGCAGAAGCTGCCGCAGGCAAAATTTGAGAAAGATTGGCCGATTATTAATGTAAGGCCAGTGATGGAGATATAGCGGCATATAAAAGTTTTAACTGCTGAAATGAGCTAATGTCAGAGCTGAATAGAATGGCAAAAACGATACTGATTGCTGATGACGAGCCGGCTGTGGTCCAAATCCTTGGAATGAGGCTAAGGGCAAATGGGTATCAGGTAATAGCTGCTCACGATGGGACCCAGACCATAGAACTCGCGCATCAGGAGAAACCCGACCTTATTATTCTCGATGTTAAGATGCCTGACAGAGACGGCTACGCCGTTTTTGAAAACCTCAAGACTTCTGCAAATACAATGTCAATCCCTGTGATATTCTTCTCAGCCCTTCCACCTGAGCAGGCCCAGGACAAAGCAACTCAACTCGGCGCGGAGGGATTTGTTTCAAAGTCAGCCGACCCGGACGAAATACTTGTCAAGATTAGAGAAATCTTTGGGGAATCTGTGGAAAATGTGACCCTCATCGGCACAGAATAACATATTTAGCAACTGGCCGGTGCTTTTTTGCTGGTCTGGTCTTTCCTCCTCCCTAAAGAGATTGCCTACCTCCTTGCGAGCCGCACCAAAGGGTCGCCTAGAGCCTTTGCGAATAACAATGCCCCACCTCCTGCGTAGTAGGCAGGCGCTCCTTAGGAAAATCATAGGACAGTACAAGTCGGCAACTATGGAGAAACAGTGTAAACTTAAAAGTCCAGAGTTGGTCTGTCTTTCTAAGTAGTCATGGCACTGCTGTAAAGACAAATAAAGGCGAATGACACTATAAAGACATATATTGGTATCAACCTCCTGCTAATATTCGAACCAAGCATCACAGGCAAGAATGTGAATTTGATATGATGTTCTTCTGCAAATCCATGTCTCCAATTTGTCACCACAGACGTCGGATTTCATGAGTCACGGAGGTATCAGACATTAGATTCTTACCGAAAAACAAATATTCTTGGAAAATTTTCAGCAAATTTCGGATTCAATGTCCACTCGTCAAATCTTATCGTGGGTACCTTAAAAAAATGTGGCAATCTGTTGGAAAGTCGTTGAAATCAAGATGAAATTATAATATTAGAAGATTTTAATTTTTACAGGCCAAACAGAATACATGATTCTGTATTTTGTACTATGTAATTTTACCGCTTATCAGAATCGATAAAAAATCTCTCTAGCCAAACCAGCAATATTAATCCTTTAGCTTTGCCTAAGCAACGAGATAGTTTATAACTATCGTCCGCCGAATTTAGTACGAACGCTGTAGAGTGAAGACCGTGCAGTGATAAACAGAGTCTTTTTGTCCTTTCCACCGAAAACAATACTAATCGGTCTCTGTGGAACCTTGATTGTATCGATTTGTTTTCCTGACGGATCGAAAACAAGAATCTGGCCAGCGGCGAGATAAACATTGTTCTGGTCATCGATCGCAATATTCTCTCCACCCTCATCGGCAAAGAGCTTCCCGTCAGACAACGTCCCATCAGGCCCTACAGTGAACGCAAAAGTCTTCAAATCTGCTTCATTGGTGACATAGAAAGTTTGCCCCGGCATAACCTTGGCTATTCTGAAGGCCCTTATCAAATCTGCCATTTTAATGCCCCACCTGGCGGTTCCGGTGGTAAAGCTTGAGCTTGCCGGAATAAAGGTTGTCCCATCAGGTGAGATATAATGGAATTCTTTCTTGCCCATCTGCTTCTGTATAAAAGCTGCCTCATCAGTCCACGACCAGCGGTTAACCGGCAGATACGCCACCATATCCTGTCGCGGTTGGGCCGGCTGAGGTTCAAGACGTCTAAGCTCACTGTTCGTATCTTCCGGATCAAACGCGAACACCGTTCCGTTGCCCTCGTATGCAACAACTATCAAATTGTCGGCTTTGTCGAAAGCTAAAACCACCGGCTGCTCTGGAATCTCACGTACCACTTCTGCTTTACCATTCTCCTGCGACCAACGATAAATGTTAAGCTCGCGAGCGTCAGAGAAATAAAGTTCGCCTTTGCTATTTACAGCCGCCCCGGCAATATTCAAAAATCCATCTACAAGTTTTTCAACTTTCGCTCCTTCGGCTAGGACAACCGTACCGGTTTTCGGCATAGTGGGTTTAATATCACTGGGTACATCCAGTATCGCAAACTCCGGATCGCGAATTTCGACGCCCAAATCAGGCTCGTAAAGTGCACTGTCAAAAGCAACTCGACTATTACTGTAACAGTGGAAATTTCTGAACCTGATGTCACTGGAGTTTGTGACCTTTACCGCATATGGATACGGGATAAAACAACTAACCACACGATAGAAGAATGTATTGGCAAACTGAATATTACTCGAATTATCTATTTCCAAAGGCAGAGCTTCCGGCCCTTCCTCGCGTTCTTCCTCGAATTGTAAAGCGAAAAATTTCCAGTTGGAAGAGTTTCTTATAATCATTTCATTTTTGACATGATGTTCGGAAGACATTGTATACAGACGACCGCTCGTTGATGTATCTGTAATAAGCATTCCGGATTTTGCAAAAACATTTGGAGTCCAAATGTCCTTGAATGTCCCGCCGCCACCGTCGGTAATCCAGAGACTCGCCGGTTGGCTGTTCCAAATATCCTTGCTGCGGCGCCAGTTACGACCTCCGGCTTGAAGATTCGTACCGTGTCCGCCGTGCAGGCGAACGTCATTCATCATAGATTCCGCACCAGACATCCATTTCACTGCGACCGCACGAGCATTGACCGCCCCTGTATAGATGCCGATACCTGTTATAATATTAGTTCCGCCCTTAGGAGCTGCAATAACCGGTTTCGGCTCGCCAGAGCCATGGAAAGCAGGTGTTTCGTCCGGGACATTAATCACCGTTGCCGAAGGATGCAGCGCAATCAGAATGGTGTCCGACCGCAGCGTAAGCGTATCATTTATATTATATAATCCGATTGGGAAATACAATGTGCGATACTTCGTGATAGCGTCTCTCAGTGCAGCGGTGTTATCCGTGCTTCCGTCCCCGATAACGCCCAGCGTGCTTACGTTGACCCATGTATCACACGTGGGAAGGTCGGGAATATCCGTCCTTACCGGTTCCGGTAGCGAGTTGACTTCTTTCGCTACGTAGGTTGTTTTAATTTCCCTTTTCGCACCGAGCGATTCAATATGCAGGCCATGGGAGAACTGCTCTACAACATACAGCCGGCCTTTGCCCTCAACCGTCTTGCCGCTTCTACGGAAACTGGCCAGAACTGGCACGTTCTGACACGCGACATTTTGAAGGTTGATCTGGTTGCAGGGATTGTACTCGTTACTGATAATTAACGCCGGACCGATGATATTCTCAAATCGAGCATCACTGATCCACAGTTCGTCGAACTGACCAGCAAAAACTTCTACCGCTGTTGGAACGTTCCTGATTTGAGGACGTACCAATGCAAGCCCCGACTTCTCGAGATCCAGAGCCGCCACGCTTTGACCTTCGAAAGTGCAATCGATAGCTAGAAGCGGCCAACCCGGTGCAGATCTTCCAGAAGTTATGCCGTACTGGCCACCGTAGAAATGCAAGTCCTCGACTTCGTTCCCGAAATCATCCAGACCTGCCTTGGCCGTGCCAAGCCGGAAATCCATATGTGAAACATAGCTGTGCTGAGCAACGTGAAAACGGATACCGATAGCTGCCGGATTACCCGGACCTATCTCGATATCGATATTGCTAATTGCACTGTAAAACGTACCTGGATTTCCGTCCGAAGGTTGTCTGCCGCCTCTTCCTCTTCTGCCGGAGAAATATAACATGTATGTATCCGTCCCTTCCTGGTAACCGGGAGTGTTTTCGCCAAGCTTAAATACCGGTCGCTTGGCACCGTAGCCGATTAAACGAATGCCCGGCCAAACGTAAACGGTCTTCGAAAGTAGATATGTACCCTCGGGAATGAAAACAACGCTGGCGCTGTTATCCGAAGCTTTGTCAATCACCGCCTGCAAAACTTCGGTATCATCGCCGATGCCATCAGCATGTACGGAGAAATTGTCCTTTGTTAAATAGAGCGCACGGGGATCATCCAATCGGGTAGTGTAAAACGATTTTCCACCAAGGGATTCTGATGAAAAGATAATATTTATGAGAGTTAACCAAGTTAAAATTGATTTGATATACATCTCGTGCTTCCTGAAATGGTCGTTGATAAAAACCCATTAACGATAATGACGTGATAATATCAAACTCAGATATACCCTACAACAGAAAAAAGCTAATAAAGCACTTACAGAAAATAAAAAAACTTTCTCGTCTACTGATTTGGACAATTTGTTGTATATATATCACGAATTGGTGCAGCTTGTCAAAGTTTGACCATATCATACTAATCCTAAAAACATACACGCTGCTGTTGAATAATCCACCAATCCGTCAAGGCTCGGCCTTGCCGTGACTGATAAATTAGTGGCCTAAATATAAGATATATCGGGTTTGGTGATAAATGCGAGGTAGGCAAGCAAAGAGCATCTATATTGTATGAATCGTATCGCTCAGAATTAAGAAAAAGAATGAAAGCGTAAAGGTGAGAGGAAAAAGTCAGTTCTGTTGGAGCAAGCGGAGTTCCTGGGGGCTATTGCTCCGCTGCTGGGCTAGTAGTTTTTTGAACTCGTCCTTGGACATCCACTCGATCCGGCCGTCAAGGAAAAGGACGATATATCCTTTGCCGACGAGAGGTGAACGATAATTTCTCGCGGTGTAAGCCAGGATTTCATCGAGCGTGGACTCGGAGTCGATATAGCGGGCTCTGTACGTTAACCTGCCGAGTCGAACATTGCCAGGAAGATATTCTCTTTGCCTCTCGACCCATGGTTCGGGCGGAGCAAGCCGACGCTCCTCGGGATGAGCCTCGCTGTATTGCTGACGCCATTTGAGGACTTCCTTTCCGAGCTGCCTCATCGCGCGCATTGCCTCTGAACGGTTGACCCAATCCTTAACGTTAATCATCGCAACAAGCGCGAAGACCGTAATCGCGATGACGATGACGGATTCTATCACGAGCATTCTTTGTCGTCTGTTCATCCTTTATGTTTCGTAAAGCGAAAAAACCGTGATTTAAGGCTTCACTTTCACACGACCGCTCTCGACGACCAGCCTGCCGTCAGCGAACAACTGTATGGCCTGAGGATATGCTATACATTCCTGCTGGAATACTCTTGCGGCCAGAGTATCAGGTGTATCGTCGTCTCCGACCTCACAAGCTCGCTGGACAATTATTGGTCCTTTATCATACTCATTTATGCAAAAATGAACTGTACAACCGCTGACCTTACATCCTGTTTTAAGTACGGCCTCATGAACGTGATGTCCCCACATACCCTGGCCCCCAAAAATCGGCAACAAAGCAGGGTGTATATTCATAACACGATTTTCATATCGAGGGGGTATTTTCCAGAGACACAGCCACCCGCCCTGAACAACAAGGTCAACGTTAGCTGCAACGAGTACTTCTTCGATGCGTTTGCTGAACTGATTGATGTCCGGATAATCCTTTTTGCGAATTATTTTGACATCGAGGCCGGCCTTTCTTGCTTTTTCAACTCCTGCAACGTCAGAGCGAGAGCTTATGACCACCGCAACCTCGGCATTTAGTTTATCCTTCTTGATGTAGTCAAGAATATTCATTAACGTTGTTCCGCTGCCACTGATGAGCACGCCGAGACGGATGGGCGTGGTTCGTGACTTGTCGCTCGTGACTTGTCGCTCGTGACTGGCTCGGGTCACGGATCCCGGGGCACGGTGCACGGTAATGTCACGCTGGAGATTCAAGGCCTTATTTGCAAGTTCGTCGGCCTGCTTGTTTTTATCCCTGGGGATGTGGTGAACCCGATAGTTTTTGAAATCTGCGAGTAAAGTTATGGCCTGTTCAAAAAGGGGCTTGATTTGCTCGCTCTTGACTTTATACCGGCCTTCTATCTGCCTGGCGAGCAATTCACTGTCGGTGTAAACAATTAGATCCTCTGCGCCAAGTACTTTAGCGGCCTCGACCGCTTTTATCAGAGCTGTATACTCAGCGATGTTGTTGGTGGTGTGACCGATAAAGAAAGCTTTTGCCTGGAACTGACGGCCAGTATGGTCCTGCAATATGTATCCAGAGGCAGCAGGGCCAGGATTACCCCTACTAGCGCCATCTATGTAGGCAATCAAATTGTGGCTCTTATCTCGCATCTCGCGACTCGTGATTCGTTGAAGCTGCTATGTGTGAGCGACAGATGCCTTTGCACGTGAATGCAACGATTCAGACATTCATATAGCTAAGCACTTTTATGGTCTTCGCTTCCAAGCACCAGTATCCTCGTGCAGTTTGAGCACCGGATTATATCGTCTTTGGTCATAAGCATATTAACGCACTCAGCGGTTATACCCATAAAACAACCGCCGCAGCTATAAGCTTCGGTTCTGCCTTCCTGCTGATCAACTATTACGACGGCTTGACCGTCGTACGTTTCGGCGACACGCTTGAATATGCTCAAGGGCTTAGGCGGGATGACCTTGGCGACTTCATCCCATTCCGCTTGTATCTGCTCAATCTCAGCTTCGTGCTCCGTTGCAGAGGCTTCAGCCTTTTTGCGGGTTTGCTCGAGCTGCCGCTTTTGCTGGTCTATCTGACCTTCGATCTCCTTGCACTCGGCTTCGTCAGTTTCAATTGCTTTCAATAGCTCCAGGATTTGGGTTTCGATTTTTGAATTGTCGGCTTTTGTAGTGTTGAGCTGGGTCAGCAGTGCAGCGTATTCTTTGTTTGTTTTTGCGTTATTTAGCGATGCCCTTAGCTTATTGATCTGCTCATCTCGGCTTTTTAGCTCAAGCTCGAGGCGGTCGCACTGAACTTTGGTTAGCTGAATCTCTTCCCTTTTTGCTTCGAGGGCACTTTGCAGACTTCTGACTTGATTTTCCTGGATGATGACACTGCGCCGACACCTTGCAAGTTTTGCCTTTGCAGCACGCAGACGATTTTCAACGCTTTGAAGTTTAATCAGGCCATTCAATACAGGTCCCATTTACACTCCTTACCGCCGATTATTAAATTGTAAAACCTTTTATTTTACAAATAAATTTTCAAGCTTCAATAAAAACTTCCTTCTTTTTAGCGATCTCTTTGTTCCGGCACGGCCATTAGCCTTGACTCCATATATGCCTTTGCTTATGATATAGGTGATGATTACGTTCTCATCTTGTATTCTTAACTCTTTTCCTATAAAGGACTTGTTGCACTCATGTCAAAAAAGGGATTTACACATCTGCATCTGCACAGCCAGTATTCACTGCTCGATGGCGCCATTAACTTCGACAAACTTTTTAAGCGCTGTAAAAAGCTTGACATGGATACCGTCGCCGTCACCGACCACGGCAATCTCTTCGGCGCAGTAGAATTCTATACCAAAGCTCTTACAGCGCACATAAAACCCATCATAGGCATCGAGGCGTACATAGCACCAGGCAGTAGATTCGACCGGACAAAAACCAGCATCTCTGAAGCAGCACATCATTTAATCCTATTGGCTGAGAATAACACCGGCTATCAGAACCTTCTCAAGCTCGCCAGCGCAGGCTACTTAGATGGATTTTACTATCGCCCAAGAATCGATAAAGAAATCCTCACTGAACTAAACGAAGGCCTCATTTGCACCTCGGCTTGTTTAAAGGGTGAGATTGCCGTGGAAATTGCCAACGGAAATGAACAAGCGGCACAAAAAGCAGCCGAGAGTTATCTAAAGATATTTGGGCCTGATAGATTCTTCATCGAAATACAAAGCCACGAAGAGGGGTCGTCGCTCGTGACTGGTGACTCGTCGCTCGAATCACAAGACATGAATCACAACACAAAAAAAAGTAATTATGAAGAACGAGGCACAAACCACAAGTCACGACAGATTCGTCAGGGACTGGTCGAACTGGCCCAAAAAATGGGTGTCGGTATTGTTGCGACGAACGATGTGCATTTTCTCGAGGCAGAGGACCATGAGGCACACAACTGTCTATGCGCAATCAGCACCGGTAAAAGAGCGGACGATCCCGATAGAATGATATACCCAACCGACGCATACTTCAAAAGCACCGAAGAAATGCGCGGTCTTTTCGCCAAAACCATCGAAGCATGTGATAATACGTTGACGATTGCCGATCGCTGTAATGTCGAACTCGACCTGAAAACCCGCCATGCACCACGCTTTAATCCGCCCGACGGCTCAACGCCTGAAGATTTTCTGACAGAACTCTGCTATGAGGGAGCTCGCCAACGCTATGGCGAAATTACAAACCAGATAAAGGCACGCCTTGACAGAGAGCTTGAAGTAATCGAATCGAAGGGTTTCGCCAGCTATTTTCTCATCGTCTGGGACTTCTGCAAATATGCCCACGAAAGAGACATCCCAATTGGCGCCAGAGGAAGCGGTGTAGGAACCCTCGCCGGTTATTGCCTTGGCTTGTGCGATGTCGATCCAATTCGCTATGACCTGCTCTTTGAGCGCTTCATGGACCCCCAGCGCAACGAAATGCCCGACATCGATATCGACATCTGCCAGGCCCACCGCGCAGAAATCATAGATTATGTCCGCCAGAAATACGGCCAGGTCGCGCAGATCATAACCTTCGGAACGATGAAGGCACGTGCCGTTATCCGGGATATCTGTAGAGTCCTCGGAGTGCCCCTTGCTGAGGCTGATAGACTTGCAAAGCTCGTACCGTTCTCTCTCGATATGACACTTGATAAGGCCCTGGAGACCGAGCCAGAACTGAAACGTGCCTACAAAGAAAACGAGCAGATAAGAAAGGTCATCGACATCAGTAGAAAGCTCGAAGGCCTCGCACGTCACGCATCGGTTCATGCAGCCGGCGTAGTTATCGCCGATGAGCCTTTAACGAATTTCGTGCCTCTTTATAAAGCTTCAGGCTCCGATGACATTATAACTCAGTTCGAAGGCCCAATGGTTGAAAAAGTCGGGCTTTTAAAAATGGATTTCCTTGGGCTGAAAACACTCAGTGTGCTCGAACGTACTCGTCAGCTTGTCAAGGAAAATCACGGAGTCGAGATCGACCTGGAAAAGCTTGACCTTACCGACTCTAAAGTTTTTGAACTCTTCTCAAACGGCAGAACAAAAGGCATTTTCCAATTTGAGTCCGGAGGTATGCAGAATATGCTTGTAAAGATGAGGCCTGACCGAATTGAGGATCTCATCGCTGCAAATGCCCTGTATCGTCCCGGCCCGATGATACTGATTCCCGACTATATCGACCGAAAACACGGGGCAAAATGGAAGCTACCACATCCTATCATGACCGAGGTTTTGCAAGAAACATACGGCATAATGACCTATCAGGAACAGGTCATGCGAATATGCAACCTACTCGGCGACATACCTCTGCGTGAAGCCTACGGCCTGATAAAAGCCATCAGCAAAAAGAAGGCAAAAACCATCGTAAAAGAAAGAGAACGATTCGCCTCAGGCTGTGTCAATAAGGGTATGAAGAAGCAACAGGCTGAGCAGATTTTTGAGCTTATCGAGCGCTTTGCCGGATACGGATTTAACAAGAGCCATTCAACCCGTTATGCTTTCATCGCATATCAGACCGCCTATATGAAGGCACATTGGCCTGTCGAATTCATGGCAGCACTTTTAACTTACGAAATGGACAACACCGACAAGGTCGTCGAGTATATCGCTGAGTGCACCGAGATGGGTATCGAGGTGCTCGCTCCGGATATTAACGAAAGCGGCGTCAATTTCACGCCCCTATACCCTGATAGCGATAGCAAGCAAAAGGCTGTAATACGTTTTGGCTTAGCAGCCGTAAAAGGCGTCGGCGAAAAGGCCGTTGAGCAGATTATCGCTATGAGAAAAAAAGTCGGTAGATTTCAGAGCCTGTTCCATTTCTGCGAAAATGTCGATTTGAGGGCAGCTAACAAACAGGTGCTCGAAGCCCTCATAAAAGCCGGCGCTTTCGACAGGCTCGGCGGAAACCGTCGCCAAATGATAGAAGGCCTCGAAAAGGCAATGGAAATCGGTGCCGGTCTGCAGGCCGACAAACAGAACGGCCAAATGAATTTCTTCGGCCAAATAGCTGGCGCTTCAGATTACTCTCAAGACCATCACAGTCTGCCCAACGTCCCGCCCTGGCCCGAGCCACAAATGCTTGCCTACGAAAAACAGGTTCTTGGTTTCTATGTCACCAGCAATCCACTGAGCCATCACGCTGAGACTATCAATCTTTACTCTACACGTAACACTTCGCAATTGGATGCTGCGGGTCAGAATGAGCAAGTCGTAATGGGCGGAATGATAACAAAGATAAGATACAATATCACAAAGTCAGGCCGGAATGCCGGCTCAAAAATGGCGGTTTTTACACTCGAAGACCTCCAGGGCCAGGTCGAAGTGGTCATGTTTCCCGATACGCTCAACGCTTATGCCAAGGCTCTAATCGAAGACACAGTTATATTTGTAAAGGGAAAGCTGGATTACAGAAGGGAGCGAGCTAATATTATAGCAGCGGAACTAATAGCTCTGGACGAAGTCAGAGAAAAATTAGCTGCTAAGGTCAGGATACGACTAAATGCTAACGATGTCACCAAAGAAAAGGTCACAATGATAAAGAGCATTTGCCAGCACCACAGAGGCAAAAGCCTTGTCTATGTGGCGATACATACCGACAAAGGTCGAGTTCATGCCACCGCAGACAGAGAGCTTTCCGTCAATCCTGATCTGGAGTTCTGCCGCAAAATGAGGCAACTGCTCGGCGAAGAAAACTTCCAACTGACAAGGTGACACTGTAGGTGTCATCCTGAGCGAAGCGAAGGATCTGGCTTTAGGAAATAAAAATTATGTGGCTGCCAAAAGATGAAAGACATCTACTTTTGGGCTACTATATAAGCATTGAAAATGAAGGGGAGGAGGTATGGTTTGCGTTGGAAGAATGGGTTCAAATATTTGAGGGGTTAACGTGGGTTCCAATTTTGGTGCCTTGTCAGATTAAACGATTTGCTCGTAAAGTAAGGCATTATCCTGTTTTATCTGAACCCCCGAATATTCAGACCCACAATAAGCAATATCCAGTAAATGCAAATAAGATCAGAATAGCAAATAATAGACTCGAGAAGAGAGGGCTCATAAAATTACGGAGAAACCATTCTGGTACTATGATGGGAATTGCCCTGACAATAGAAGGTTATGACTTAGGCAGAAAATATTGTTCATGGTGGAAACGGAGCAACTTATGGTATGCAGAGTACATAAAACATCACTGGATTTGGGTTATTGTTAGCTTTCTGGGTGGAATTATTGGAGGATTATTAATCAACTGGTTATCAAAGGTGAATAAGTGAAAGAGAAATTACACGGTAAATTTATCGTTCTTGATGGGCCGGATGGATGTGGAAAGACTACGCAATGCGCCATACTTGCGCAGTGGCTAAGGAGAAATGGCATCGAGGTTGTAAAGACGCACGACCCAGGAGGTACTAAAATTGGTGATCAGATTCGCCAGCTTCTAAAGTATGGTGCTAAAGGAAGTATGGATGTTCACACCGAAGCAATGTTATTTATGGCTTCGAGAGCTCAACTTATCGCGGAGGTAATTAAACCTGCCTTACAGGCAAGTAAAACGGTTTTGTGTGACAGATTTATTTCAGCTACGTGTGCTTACCAAGGCAGTAGTGGGTATCCTGTAGAGAAGATAATTGAGTTGGGCAAATTCGCAGTAGAAGACACCTGGCCTCACCTGACAATTATAATCGACGTACCGGCAGAGGAAGGACGCGAACGGACTGGGCAGAAGCGAAACCAAAGAAGCAAAATGAACCACAAAGATTCCAACCAGAATTACCTCTTCGAAAATGCGACCCCTGATCGATTTGATTCCAGAACTTTAGAGTATCATCGAAAAGTTAGAACATGGTTCCTCCGGTTAGGAAAATACTATCCTGGAATAGTGAAAGTAGTTGATGGTGGTGGAGCCGACATTGAGACAATTCACGAAAGGATAAAACGGGTTATCCTAGAAACCGATTTTTAGCAGATGTCGTTGAAAGAAATTTTTTGCCAGGATAAAACAATCACCGCTTTGCAGCGGGCCTTCGCTACAGGCAAATGGCCCCACGCATACATATTCGCGGGTCCGGATGGCGTCGGCAGGTTCAAGACCGCTGTCGAATGGGCCAAGTTACTGCTGTGTGAACAGCCGATTGTTGAAAATAATAACTCTATTAGCTTCGCTGATAGTTGCGGTTCGTGCGAATCCTGCCGAGCTATCGAAGTGGGCTCTCACCCGGACCTTAATCACATTTATAAGGAATTGATAGAATTCACTAAAGAAGGCAAAGGCAGGTCCACACCTGTCGAGCTGCCAATCGATGTCATCCGCGAATTTCTAATAGATAAAGTGCACGTAAGGCCTTCTTTATCAAAAAGAAAGGTCTTCGTAGTAAGCGAAGCTGAGAAGCTGAACATCGCGTCGCAGAACGCGCTATTAAAAGTACTTGAAGAGCCACCCGGATACTGCTGCATAATACTGCTGTGCACAAGGACAGATAAACTCTTGCCCACCACTAAATCGAGATGCCAGACACTCAGGTTCGGCCCGATAGACGAATCAAAGATACTTGAGAAATTAAGGTCGATGGATCTTGAACAAGAAAAGGCGCGGTACTTCGCCCGTCTTGCTCAAGGCAGTTTAGGCTCAGCTATACAATATGCAAGGCTTGAGCTGGCTGGTGTCCAATTGTATGAAATTAAAAAACAACTTGTAAGCTCTCTGGCAACCTATAAACTTGCAGACGCTGTGGAATTCGCGCAGCGATTTCTTAATGAAAGCAGGAAAATCGCTGAGGTCTGGACAGGAATCGAAAAAACCGCCAGCAAAAGCGACATTAACCGTAGGTCACAAAAGACTCTTATCCAGATAATCATATCAGCTTTGTATGATGTGATGACACTGAATGTTGCACCTGCCAAGCCCTCTTTCAATTTCGACCAGAAACAGCACATTACAAAATTGGCTGCACGCTTCAACCCGGATCAGGCAGCGACGAAAATTGCTGATTGCTATGAGGCTTTTCGCTGGGTTGAATCCGGGGTCAATGAAAAACTCATTTTCGAACATCTCTTGTTATGCCTCGTAACTTCTGATATAATCCTTGGTTCGTAGTTGTTTGACCACGCTTTATTCTTGGCTGGTCCTAATCTTGAAGCAGACGGCAAAATGACAGCACGTTATTTTTATTACTGAAATGGCTGAAGTCTCAACAACAAAGCCCCTACGGGTAAAAGGTAAAAAGTACATGCTCGTTCGATATGGGCGGATGAACACGCTTGGTTTCTTCGAGCACAACGAAACTAACATCCCCAAACTCCCCACTCGTGTCGTGGTCAAAACCGAAAAGGGCCTTGAGCTGGGCTCTCTCGTGGGTCAGCTTGCATCCTACAAAGACGGTCGACTCAAGCTCACTGACGAGCAAATAGAACAGTATTTCAACGCTGAGGACACTGAATCCTCCTTTGAGCAAGCCGGCAAGTTTATCCGTTATGCCAGCGCTGCGGACGTTACTGAGGAGCGACACCTCCGAAAGATTGCCAAAGACGAGATAGAATGCTGCAAGCAGTTCGTCAAAGAGATGAACTTGCCCATGAAAATAGTCGATGCCGAGCACATCTTCGGCGGTGAGCGCATCGTTTTCTACTTCATGTCCGACGGGCGAGTCGATTTCCGCGACCTAGTAAAGAGACTCGCACAGGAATACCAGACGCGAATTGAAATGCGCCAAATAGGCTCACGTGACGAAGCCAAGCTCCTCGGCGATATCGAAAGCTGCGGACAAGAGTGCTGCTGTAAGAGGTTTCTCAAAATCCTAAAGCCGGTCAACATGCGAATGGCTAAAATGCAAAAAGCCACTCTGGATCCTTCTAAGATATCCGGTTACTGCGGCAGACTTAAATGTTGCCTGCGGTACGAAGACCAGACCTATACGCAACTGAAAAAACAGCTTCCCAGAAAGAATGCGCGGGTTACAACCAAACACGGCCAGGGCAAAGTTGTGGACACGCAAATACTAACTCAGCTTGTCGTCGTCGAATATGAAAGCGGTGAGAAGATCGCACTGAGCGTTGACGAGATTGAGGTAATTGCCACAACTGCCGCTAAGAAAAGACAAAATCAGCCGCCCAAAAAAGAGAAGCAAACTAACGAAGACAAGAATCAACAGTAATTTTGGAAGAATTATGTCCCGCAAGATAGTTGTGACGTCTGCTTTACCTTACGCCAATGGGCCAATACATATAGGTCATTTAGTGGAGTACTTACAGACCGATATCTGGGTACGCTTTCAAAAGATGTGCGGCAATCAATGCTTTTACTTTTGTGCCGATGACACACACGGCACGCCGATTATGATAAGTGCGCGCGCTGCTGGTATACCTGCTGAGCAGCTAATCGAGCAAATGTACAAAGCCCATGTCGCAGACTTCGACCGCTTCCACATCGAATTCGACAACTATTACACTACCCATTCTCCGGAAAACAGACAATTTAGTGAACTGATCTTTAGCCGGCTCAATAAGGCTGGGGCTATTACAAAACGGCAGGTCGAGCAGAGCTATTGCCAGAACTGTAAAATGTCTCTGCCCGACAGATATGTACGCGGCACTTGCCCACGCTGTAAAGCCGAGAACCAGTATGGTGACTCCTGTGAGATATGTAGTGCTACCTACCGCTCTACCGATTTGATAAATCCTTATTGCGCGACCTGCCACGGTACACCCGTTGTGCAAAAGTCCGAGCACTACTTCTTCAAGCTTGCCGATTATGAGCAACAGCTCAAAGATATTATAACCGCAGGCCACGTACAAAAATCGGTTGCAAACAAACTCGATGAGTGGTTTAAAATCGGCCTTAAAGACTGGGACATATCCCGCGACGGTCCATATTTCGGATTCAAAATCCCCGGTGAAGAAAACAAGTTTTTTTACGTTTGGCTCGACGCCCCCATAGGATACATGGCCTCGGCAAAAAACTACTGCGACAGAAATGGCCTGGACTTTAACCTGCTCTGGCCAGGACTTGACGGCCCAGCAAAACAATCATCCCAACAGCAAGGAAACGGATACGAGCTCTATCACTTCATCGGCAAGGACATTATGTATTTCCACGCCTTGTTTTGGCCCGCAATGCTTATCGGGTCCGGCTTCAAAACCGCTGACAAACTTTTTGTCCATGGCTTTCTAACCGTAGACGGTGAGAAGATGAGCAAGTCCCGTGGGACTTTTATTAAAGCCAGCACCTACCTAAAACACCTCGATCCAGAGTACTTGAGGTACTACTACGCGAGCAAACTTACCGACGGCATCGAGGACATAGACCTGCGCCTGGATGATTTCACAAACAAAATTAACTCCAACCTGGTCGGCAAATATGCAAATCTCGCTTCCCGCTCAGGCCCAATGCTCTCCAAAAATCTGGATGGTCGGCTCGGGCGGTTAGACGAGCAGGGTAAGGAACTGATTGATAAACTAAGAACTGCTAAAGAACAGATCGTAGCAGATTATGAGAATCTTAAATATGCGGCTGTTGCTCGAACAATCAGCGCTCTGGCAGATGAGGCAAACCGTTACGTTGAACAGAATCAGCCGTGGGTCACCGTGAAAAGCGATCCTGAGAGTACCCGGTCCACTCTAACCGCTGTTATAAACGCTGTGAGAATTCTGACGATTTACCTGAAGCCTATTCTTCCAAAATACGTTGAAAAAATTCAAAAGTTTCTTAACGTCGGTGCACTCCAGTTCGCTGACGTCGATATATTGCTGGAAAATCACAAAATAAATGAATTTGAAAGACTCTTCGAAAGGATTGACAAAAGGCAGGTGGATACAATGATTCAGGAAAGTAAAGACACTCAAAGCCCTCAGCAACCAACACCATCACAACAACCAGAAACGTTCGACCCGTTCAAACCCGAATGCACTATCGAAGATTTTGGAAAGATAGACCTTCGAATTGCTAAAGTAGCAAAAGCAGAGCGAGTGGAAGGGGCTGATAAACTGTTGCGTCTCGATTTGGATGTTGGCGTCCCAGGAAAAACCGTTCTTGCCGCTATAGCCACAGCATATAATCCGGAAGACTTGATGGGCAAAACCGTTGTTTATTTCGCCAATCTAAAGCCAAGAAAAATGAGATTTGGTCTGTCCGAAGGTATGATCATGGCTGCCGGTACCGGTGGTAAAGATATCTTTATGCTCACGGCTGATCCCGGGGCAAAACCAGGACAAAAAGTACTTTAATGTATTGTGTATGAACAGAGAACGTCTGACAGTAGCCTTAACGTTGCATAGGCTCCAGCTTTATCTGCTCGTTACTGCTGCCGCCTTTATAGCGGCGCCTATTAATGCCGCGCTGGCCAATCAGGCAAATGCCTTTGTTCGCGTCAGCCCACGCGACCCGCGCTATTTCGAACTATCCGATGGTAGCTGGTACATCCCTATCGGCCTAAACATGATCCATCCAAGCTCCGACGCCGACGAAGAACAAGGCCTAGCACAAATGCAGCAATGGCTCATAAAGCTCTCAGAAAATCAAGGCAACTTTATCCGCATTTGGCTCAGCCACGAGTTTTGGGATGTCGAACACTCAAAAAGCGGCCAATACGATCCCCAAAAAGCTCGGCGAATTGACCGTTTGCTCTCCATGGCTGAAAACCACGGTATCAGGGTCAAACTGACACTCGAACACTTCCGTAATTTCGAGGATAATGGGGTATTTGGTAAGCACATTCACCATACCTCACAAGGTGGGCCAGCAAGAAATGTTACTGATTTTTTCAATGGTCGCCGAAGCCAACAGCAGTTCAAAAGCAAGTTGGATTGGTACGCCAGTCGCTATAGCTATAAGCCAGCTATTTTCGGCTGGGAACTCTGGAACGAAATTAACACAATTGCAGGCCGAGGCTGGACCGAGTGGACCGAACTAATGCTCGGTGAATTGCACAGTCGCTTCCCAAACAATCTCGCTATGCAAAGTCTCAGCAGCTTCGATATTGCAGAAGTCCTCAGTACGTACCGCACAATCTATCGTATGACCGACAACGACGTAGCCCAGGTACACCGCTACCTTGACCTGGGAGCAGCCCTTAAAGTCTGTCACGGCCCCGTTGACGTTCTCGCAGCCGATGCTGTCTCAGAGCTTCGAGCGTTTCGCTTACGCAAGCCCATAATCTTAGCAGAAGGTGGTGCCGTTGAGCCGGGTCATTCTGGTCCTTTCGAACTCTACGAAAAAGATAAAGATGGAATGATCCTCCATGATGTATTGTTTGCTCCGTTTTTCGCTGGTGCAGCCGGACCCGGACAAATCTGGCATTGGGATACGTACGTAGACAAGAACAATTTATGGTACCATTACGCACGTTTCGCCGAGGTCGTTGAGGACATTGATCTGCCAGATGAAAATTTTGAGCCTGTCCAAATCAAACATTCGCGCATGCGCGTATATGCTCTAAAAGGTAAAAATACGATTCTTGTCTGGTGTCGTGACAGCAGCAACACCTGGCAAAGCGAACTCAAACAGGTCGTCAAGCCTCAAATAGTGCACGGAGTCTCTGTTGATCTTTCCAAAATCAGTGCCGGATTCGATAATGCCAAAATCCGTATCTATGACCCCTGGACAGATAAATGGACGGATGTGCAGACTACTGCGACTACAGTCGCGCTTCCTGATTTCAGCCGCTCAATAGTAGTGAGGATCGAGAAAGACCAGCTCGGCTCAGAAAAGCAACAAGGCGCACAACGGATTATCAGATGAAAAAAGGCCTCGAACAAATAGCCGGAGAAGATGGCCGTTATAGTGCCGGTGCTCTTAAGTTCATCTACGAAGGACTCGGCTACACTCTGAAGGAGATCACGGCTGAGCCACGCCATGTCAGTGGCCAAACTCTGTGCGAGGGTCTAAGAAGGCTCGCTATAGAAAAATATGGAAGACTCGCAATGCTGGTGCTCAAAACCTGGGGTGTCAAAACAACTCGCGACTTCGGCGAAATCGTCTATCTTATGATAGACAACGAATGGATGAGCACCCAGCCGAATGATTCGATCAACGATTTCAACGATCTTTACGATTTTAAAACCGTCTTCAAAGACCAGTTCAAATTCTAAGTTACCAAGACCACAAGCTAAGCTGCTAATCGACACTTTCAATGGGGGTATAGCCGGTTAGATACGGGCATTTATTCAACTCTAAGCCAATTATCAGCGAGCATCGCAAAATCTATCATATCGACTATGCCATCGTGATTGATATCGCCATCGAGCCATACCATTTCACTCATACTTGCATAAGCCGTACCGCCGTAAGCACCCATATTGATTCTGCCGCCGTTGGGCATCGGCTCGCCGGATGGATCAACTGTTGGATCGCCGCCATCGATGCAGGGACTTGTTATGTTGTCGAGGACCCAAACATCATGGGCAGGCCAATACCGGCCCCGCTCACTCCTGAGATGGTAGTCCCCATTGTCAGGATCAACGAAAAAAGGATCTCGGGTAATGTGATTATCCAAGGAATCGCCTGCAAGACCTAACGTATACGACATCTGAATTTCTTGAGGCGATAAGACTCTGTCGAATAAAGCCACTTCGTCCAACAAGCCTACATAATTATCAATACCTGTAGAACGTGCCCCTATTACAAGATCAAGCTCTTCGCTGGGATTTTCTGCTTGATGCCAATAATTGAAAGTACCAATGTGTTTTCCATCGAAATACGCATTGACTGTTCTTGCTCGGCTATCTCGAGTAACTACCACATGAGTCCATTTGCTATATGGTATAGGTGGAAAATGGTATGTCTGGTTATATCCTGCACCATACTCGTGTATGTATTCAAAGACTTCTTGAGGTGTGTAGATTCGGAGAAAAAAGATACTATTGTCTTCTTCAGAACCTTTGTCGATTGGACTTCCTTCGATAGTCAGCATTGTCCCTTTCGTTTGATGTTGTCGTTTAATCCAGAACGTTACACTAACATCGTCAAGCAAACAGAATGAACTGGAGAAACCACAATCAACGTAATCGTCGACACCATCGAACTGAAACGCTCCACCAGAAATACCCTCCGTTCTGGATGCTCCGCCATAAATGGTTCCATGGTTGTCTCCTATGGGATCGAAAGCAACATTACCAGTATCTTCATCAAAGCCCCAGTAAGAAATCGGACTATCAAATGATTCAGATTCAAGCTCATCTTGGACCCAACTGTAGGCTGCCTGGCATCCAAACAGATCGCCGTTTGTATTGTTCCAGAAGATGCTGTTGCTTATATCCGGCTCTGCTCCGGCATAGGCCTCAATGCCGTATTTGTTATTAACTATCGTGACATTGGTTATTGTAGGGTTACTGCCGGCAATAAAGATTGCCATGAAGCTATTTCTTATGACAAAATTCTTCAAGTTACTATCAGGTCCCTCGCCGTAATAAAATGAGACAGCGAAATCATCAGGATTTTGCAGCACCGGCACACCATCGGTAGTGGCTACACCTTGTACAGTTATTACTTTACCGAGAAAAACGATCTCTTCAGTGTATATGCCCGGATAGACCAATACTGTGTCGCCATAGCCAGCCGCATCGATAGCTCTCTGGATTGTCGCGAAAGCTGTCTCAAGCGTAGATCCGTCGTTGTTATCGTCACCGTCAGCAGCATTAACGTACCAATTGAATAGACCGCAGAACTCATAAGCTCCCATATCCACGATCCCATTTATAATGCGCGGATTGCCATCGAGGTCGGTAAATACCCATGGTAAAACTGCTGTGTTACCACCTGCATTAATACATGGTGAGCCAGGTAACAAACGAAGGTTGTCGTCATCCGTGCCAAAGATATTGTCAGCTCCGTCGGCATCTATAAAAAGTGGATCGGCATTAATGTTGCCTTCGCCAGGCCATCCACCCTCCACATCGCTGTACGAAATGTTAGCACTGCCGGTGATGTACGAAGGGATGATGTCGGCAGGGATGTTATTCCATACAATACAGTTTATAATAGTTGCACGAGTCTGCAGACTATTTGTTATTGCGCCATATAAGCCTGAGCGGTTTCCAACAAATGTGCAGTTTCTAAGTGTGGGATAGCACCATATAGCGTCTACGCAGTCTTCAGGCCCTGACCTAGGATCGCACTTCTCCGGCATACCTTCATTGCTCATCCCACTGCCACCATTCTCGGCTTGGTTACCACTGAACGTACAGTTGATCAGTGTTGGTCTGCCTCCAAAGTTGTACATGCCCCCACCTTCCCAAGCCTCATTACGGTTGAACCTACAGTTGGTCAGTGTTGGACTACATTGGTCGTTGCTCAACCCGCCACCCATGTCGGCGTTGTTTTC
>Ga0315552_1000210_pt1 | contig 37938 bp, 28 predicted proteins | sample SalMarSW160170MG_2_FD_203102 | JGI IMG/M metagenome (GOLD analysis project Ga0315552, IMG submission 203102) | Salt marsh sediment microbial communities from the Plum Island Ecosystem LTER, Massachusetts, United States - Salt Marsh Sediment SW1601-70 ...
TACCGATGGAGATTTACCAGCTATCAGACAGATTCAACAATGCGGGAAGGGCCGACAAGGCCGGGCAGCTTTATCAATATATAATTAATACCTGGCCGGACGACAGGTATGCGATGCTGGCCCAGGACAGCATATCAGGAGGGAGCTATTCTAACAACAATGAAGCCGTCGATCATGATGAGCTTACTGTTTCGGAGGCCATCGATAAGCTGCTGACCGAACCCAATACTGATTCTTCTAAGGACATACCAGAGGTCCTTTCCGAGATTACAGCCAAATACTGCAAGGCCGGCTCATACGAGAAAGCCATCCAGCTTTGTCAATATGTTATTGATAACTGGGGCGATAATACTGCTATGGTAATCTCCGGCAAATTGGAGATGGCAAAGGTTTATATTGCTGAGGGTAATGATGCTACCGTTGAAGTTATTGTGGATGAGCTTATCACTAATTATGGCGGCAACCCGGCTTCACCGGATGCAGTCTTTATGATTGGTGAGGAATATTATAACAAAGCTCATAATGTAAAAGGCGACCCTAACTTACCGAAGGAACAAGCTGAAGAACATTATCGAAAAGCCCAGACTGTATGGGAAAAACTCATAAATGAATTTCCACCCTCCGGCACATATACCCCCCTCGCCTGCAGCTATGCCGCTGCTTGTTATCGTCGATTGGGCAACTATGAAAAAGCCATAGAATATTATGAAAAGGTGGTTCAGGATTGGCCCAATTACGAGTATGCTTGGCATGCTCAGGTTATGGTCGCTCGCTGCTATTATTATGAGGAATTAGAAAGGTCTGGACATATTATAACAGAGGACGCTGCCGAGCAAATACGCCAGGCCTGCAAGAAACTACTTACTGAATATCCCGATTCACAAGCTGTTGAAGCCACGCACTATCTCTTGGAAGACATGAACGTTATGACTCCAAGTAGAAAGGAATAGGAAATGAAGAGAAGATTTATAATTTGTGCCACTGCTTTATGTCTAACCGGGTTTGCCCAGGGTGTCAAGGCATGCCCCTGTTATACCGGAAAGCCATGCGCATACTCAACTTGTTGGGCATTTGGTGGGTCTGTTTGTGGAAATGCAGGTGGATTACAGGATTGTGGCCCGCCGAAAATTGCAATCGGATGGGAACCCGATTCAACAGAGTTCGCGATTAGATGTGGAGAGAAGTTTAAGTATACGATACCCTGGATTTGCATGACACCCACAATTTTTAGATGTGGTGGTTATCAGGCACTACTTTGTCCTGACTAATAGTTTATTGATGTAGCGAATTTGGATTTCTATAATAATTTTAGGAGACATTATAATGTATAGTCGTAATTATAATATGTTTTATCTTATTGTAGCTTTTCAACTCTTGAATCCAATTGGTATTTTTGCGCAAGCTGAACCAAACCTGAATGATATACTGTGCAAGTCCCGTGAGCATCTAAACAGAATATCTTCTATTACTTATGCATCGTATATTGAGACCATTGAGACTATTAAGACACAAGAAGAAAATGGAAATAAATCAATAACCGAACGCATTAATCAGATATTTATGTACGATAAAGGCAAGTTCAGAACAGTTCTAACATCACCCGATCCTAATGGATCGCAAGCTTGGCGAGAAGTAGCTTTTAATGGCCATATATACCAAGAACTATTCCTTGAAAAGGCATCCTTGAACATTACTCGAAAAAGACCTTTGCTTCCATATAGCGTTATGGAGATTATTACGACATCATACCTTTTTGCTATACAACCAGACCCTAATAGCGAGATAAGTCTTGAAACATTAAGGGAAGATAAGACATGGAAAAAGGTGAAAACTGTTGCGAGATATCAGTCCCAAAAAGAAATAATGGAGCACCCCTGTGTAGTCATGAAATTACCTTATCCTGCTCCCCAAGGTGCAACACAAAGAGAATTAGTGCATCTAGTAGCATTTGCAAAAGACCTGAGTTGGTTTCCAGTGCAATTTGATTCGGAAGTAGATGGAATCTTAGCCAGTAGATGGGAATTAAACAAATATGTGGTAACTGACGTTGGGGGATCAAAGTTTGTAATGCCGCTATGTTTAAAAGGCACCGCTTTTACCCCAGATGGAGAAATATGGCAAAAAACCACATTCGTAGTTGAACCCGAAAGTGTGGAAATTAACAGTCCAATCTCAGAGGAAACATTTACAATCGATTTCTCATTGGCTGAAACTGTTCTTGATAATGATGCCCAATTATATCTGAAACAACGAAAATGATGTTCCTAACATTGTGCTGGAATCAGCCGGTTGCTTCTTATGAATACGACTATTTGGGCCGGCGAGTTAGTCGAAGTAGAGAAAGCAAAAAAATAAACAACACCGAAAATGACAGTTCTTTACAATTGATAAAATGAAGTGTAAAGACGACTGATTTTTTTGTCAAACTTAGACAGCAAAATGGAGGCGGGATTTCCAAATGCAAGGGCCTTTGTCCCGACAAGTTCAAAAAATCCACGGTCGTTTTTCCATCCTGTGTTATAATAGGTGGAGGTAAAAACTGCTCTTTGACAAGTTAAAACCCAGTGGGACACGCCCGGCATAAAAACGATAACTCTCTGCTCCACCTGCGACTACAACTCAATACATATCACCGTCTGTGATGACAGCGAGGAGTGCTGCGGCAGCTTATGTTACGACCCAGATACCCAAAAATGCTGCTCAGATGCAGATTCTCATTATATCTGTGACATTGAACAAGAATGCTGTGAAGGGATTTGTTGCGACTCTGATTGCGAGTTCTGCTGTGATGGAAATTGCTGCAAAAACTGGCAGTGCTGTATCGATGGTAACTGTGTCGACCCTATATGCGATAATTGTCACACAGTTAGTGAAAGCGTCTGGGAATGTTACCATCCGTATGGTGCTCCTAACGGCGCACCATGTTTAACATATCAATGTATCGAAAACATATTCATTACGGCTACTTGTGACTATAAAGGTCATGACTGGCCTTGCACAAAATCACGATGCAATACATGGTATTCCGAAACAGGGGGAGCAGAGTGGGCGCAAGTCGTCCACAACTCACCGTGTCCAGGCGGGATTGTGTACTACTACCCTTGGGGCCAATTCTGGTACGGTTGTGATGGCTGCTACACAGTCGGACCAATCAATTTGGCCTGTGTGGTGAGTTCTTGTGTTAATAATCCTATCCTCGGCAGCTACTTGGAAAGGCCTGAGCGAAGGAAGCAGTGTGGTGAATGTGGTTATTTATGTGAGTAAACCTGAAATTCAAAAATAGCAAAATCTATCTGTGAAGAAAGGAATAAAGATGATTATGAAAAATCTTTCACCTAAAAAAGTATGGGACTTTATTATAATACTTACGTTGTTATTGTCACCAATAACCCTGGCCGCCGAAATCGGCGGAGCAGAATTTAAAAATCTATTGGATGAGAAGGACCAAATATCCAACTCCGCTGGTTACAAGATCTCATTTTCGGTGATTATGCAATACCACCCTCTTCAAGACCCTAACCAGGGTGTGGTTTTCATGGATTGCGAGGTTACCTGGCCCCAAAAAGAAGCATTTGCAATGAAAATAAATTATAATTATGAACACCCACCTATTTTCGTGCCCCCTAATTCTGAGGGTTACACAACTCGAGATTATGACGAGAATGGTAACTTTATGATAGTCAGGCCATTAGAAGAACATATTCTGTCGGAGCCTAACCGAAACGATTCACTCCAAAGGGTTAAGCGTTTCGTTGTCGACCCTAACGGCCGAATCGTTAGGACATATGATCACGCAACACTCTGGCGCTGGTCTCTCGATAGACCATATAGTGTCTACCAGTTCAATCAACTTCAAATCGCTATGGGCAGGGGATTCTCAAAGCACTTAGGCACCGTTAAATCAGCAAAGTCTCTATCTTCGGGCTTGGTGAAAGTAACCTCAAAGGGCTCACAAGGTCCCGGATTTGAAGGAAGGTGGGAATTAACTATAGACCCTAATTCGGATTTTCTTGTTAGAGAAGCTGTCTTCACACCGGATGGAATGAATAAACCTATAACTACAGTTACATCCAGCGGTGTTATGGAAAAAGACGGGATAATGCTCGCCAAATACGGAACCCTGAAATATTCAAACTTCCCCCATTACTCGATTGAAGTAACTGATATATCTAAAGTGGTTGGGCCAAATAAGCTCTATGAGGAGGTTCTTTCTCGTTTGAATAGCCCTTTACCTCCAGGGGCATCAGTAATTGACCTCCGAGGGGAGAAACACACTATGACCAACGTAGAGTAGAGCAAATGAAGCGAATCAGATCCTCTACCAAAAGATGGTTTTGCGATGTTTCCTTTCGGACATATTCTGCTACTAAGGCAAAAATCAATCAGGCGTGGAAAATAGTATCATTCAAGAAATCAAAATTGTTTTCTGCACAACGGGCAAAAAGTGTAAGAACAACCACTGTCCACCAAAGTACAGCAAAACGGAGGCGGTATTTCCAAATGCAAGGGCCTTTGTCCCGCCGGGATTCGATGATAAAAAATAAGATAAGAAGGGCTTATAAATTACAAATCTGGGGTGATTATGGAGCGAGGAAATTGTCGGATTCGCTGGAGGGCAGCTCACAACCTTTAACTTCAAAACCCTGGCCCATCTGCTGCAGCGTAAAAATATCATCATCGCCTATGTAACGGCCTTTTGTGAACCTGACAGAGCCATCGCCGAACAAAACATTCTGGCCCCGGCGATTGTGGTTGCTGCTGTTTATGACAAGCAACTCATCATCCAACCGAATCCTTAATTCAGTGGAAGAATCGGCCTCACAGCCATCAAAAATAGGATTAGAATCTGCCATTATAGGTCTATTACCCAGAACGCAGGGCTCATCAGGACAGCTTATCCTGACACTATAGGTTATGTACTTTTTGTCGGGAAAGTCATTAATTTTCTGCACATCACAATCACCAAGCTGAGGTGCCCTGCCCTGGTATCTGCCGGGGCAGACAAAGTTGGCGGGATTTTTTACATAACCACCTTTTACAAGAAGCCACATACGGCGTGTATTGGAGCAGTTTTCTTTGCCCTGATTGCCCACCTTCCACCACGGTGTGCCGGCAGCAAGTGCCATAGCAGGCGGCTGACCATTATTGTCAGAAACGTAATTACTCAATCCCTGAAAGATACCGGCCAACTGTTTACTACAGCGGTACTGCTGGTACCTCTGACGGGCAAAGTCCAAAGGAGCAAACCAGGTTCCTAAAACAATGAAAATAACCGCAGCAGCAGCCGTCAATTTACCCAGGTTCCACCAGAACTGACTCCTGACAGCAATCGGCTTCGTTTGCTCTCTGGCAAGTAACTGCTCGAGCTGAATGCGGCCTGAATTTGCAGCACTATTAAGTCGCGAAACAGTCCGCTCCGCCAGAGTATCAGGACAGGATTCAGGTTCCATACTATCAAGAGGTGAAAGAGCGGCTTTGAGTTTGGAGTGAATTTCGGCCGCTTCTTCATTGGAGGATATTAAGGCCTTCACTTCGGCAGTCTCTTCGTCAGATGTCAAACCCAAACAGTAATCAAATAAGAGATGTTTCTGCTGGTCGTTTAAAGAACTCATTTATTTTCTTTGCTCCCGACTGATGCCTTCCACTCCTTTGCAAATCGGCCCACGGCTGTATGGAGTCGGCTTTTGACCGTTCCGATAGGTATACTTAAGATATCAGCCATTTGTTTGTAAGAAAATTTGTTAAAATACGCCAAAATCAGAATTTCACGGAGATTTTCCGGCATATCCGCTATAATCTGCTCCACCCGCATAGCGGTTTCGCCTTTTTCCAGCTCTTCGTAAGGCCTTGTTTTATCAGAAGTAATGGCATTGAGGACATCATTGAATGACAGCTCCTGTGAATCCGCAATAGTGCCTATGGGCACAGCGGCAGTTCGCTGCCATTTTCGCAGGGCGTCTTTTGCTTTATTGGCGGCTATAGTAAACAGCCAGGGACGTAAAGGGCGACTGACATCGAAACTGGCCCGGCTGGTAAATAGCTGTAAAAAGGTCTCCTGAAAAACATCTTCGACCAAATCATGGCGGTTTAGAAACTGTCTCAAGAACGCATAAAGACCGTTTTTATAACGATTTACGATTTCACGGAAGGCAGCTTCATCGCCTTCTGCATAACTGGCCAGAAGCTCCGCGTCGGTCGGTTTATTAGAGACTGGTTTCATTATATAGGCTCTTAGATAATTACGGACAACAATACTATTATAAGAAATCCAGAAGTAAAATAAAACCTATATTGCGATACGTTTATGTAAATCGGTGAATAAGACAGCCGAAGCTTAATTTTATTGCCGAGCCGCCTGCAAGAAGACCTTTTTAATTGATTATTGCCTCTTTACAATTTACCATTGAGACAGAAAAGAACTTTTAAAAAAACTGAAACCAGGGAACGGATTTCTATGGTTGGGATTATTGCCAGTCCTGATACGCACCAAAAGCTACGGATACTGAGCGCCGACGCCCAGTATGACTTGGCGTGTGCATGCAGCAGCAACAAAGACGAACACCGCAAGCGAAACAGCAAAGGGAACTGGGTTTATCCCATAACGCTTCCAAACGGCGGTAAAAGCATACTATTTAAGACCTTAATTTCAAATGTATGCAGTAATGACTGCAAATACTGTCCCCTTAGAGAACAAATGGATATTCGGCGCTGCAGCTTGCGGCCTGACGAGACAGCAAAAGTATTTCTGGATTACTACAATCGGCGAAAAGTTTATGGGCTGTTTTTAAGCTCAGGAGTTTTGGGGTCGGCTGATGCCACAATGGACCGGCTTAACAGCGTAGCAAGACTTCTGCGAAAAAAGCACGGCTTCAAGGGATACATTCATTTGAAGATTATTCCGGGTGCCAGCAAAGCAGCCATTGAAGAGGCGGTTTCTTTAGCCAGCGCGGTATCGCTGAACATTGAGACGCCGGGCGAAAACAATTTAGCGAAACTCTCGGAAAAGAAAATTTACATCCGTGATATCATTGAACCAATAAAGCTGATAAGCAGGTTAGTCGGACGCGGTTCAAAATACGAGAAGACAAAGCAGACAACGCAATTCATCGTAGGTGCAGCCGGTGAATCAGATGCGGAAATAGTGAAATATATGTATGGGCTGTATAAAAGATTAAGAATGAACAGAGTTTATTTCAGCGCCTACCAAAAAGGCCTTGGAGATAAATCTATAGCGGGTGAGCAGGCAGGGCTCGAAAGGCCGGGCGATATATTTATGCGGGAACACCGGCTGTATCAGGTGGATTTTCTGCTTCGCAAATACGGATTCGAGGAATCAGATATAATTCTCGACGAAAATGGTAATCTTTCATTATCAACTGACCCCAAAGAGGCGTGGGCAGCGAGGCATCCTGAGTTTTTTCCGGTGAACATTAATCGGGCATCACAATTTTCGCTTTTACGAGTGCCCGGGCTTGGGCCGGTGACGGTAAACAGGATTTTACAGCAGCGGAAGAAAAGTCACTTAAACCATATCGAAGACATCGGCAAAGTGGGAATAAGACTGCAAAAAGCGAAGAAATTCCTGACTTATTAAGCACCGGATTAGCAATAGACAATACAAAATAACGGGAGACAATATTATGGCGGACATTTTACAAAATTGGCAAAACGCCCTCTGGTCTTTAGGCGGATTGATGGCTGTGCTTGCTGTCGCGCTAATATGTCATTATTTGCTATTTATAATCCTCGTTCGTTTAACCAGACGAACAACAACCCGCCTCGATGAATCGATAGTCAAACATCTGCGTGAGCCAGCAAGATGGATAATGATATTCCTTGGCATTCGACTGGTTTTGCCGCTGTTTAATATGTCCGTAGCATTCCAGGAATTCTTAAGACATATCTTCGGCCTGGCAGTGATTGCACTGGTGTCGTGGCTGCTGATAAAAAGCACCTATATTCTGGACGACTATATCATCAGGCGATTTGACATTGACCAGAAAGACAACCTTCGAGCACGGAAAATATATACCCAGTTGAACGTCATAAAACGAATAGTGATTACAGCCGTTGTGATAATAGCCCTGGGGACGATGCTGATGACCTTTGACAAGGTTCGGCAGCTCGGGACGACGATTCTGGCATCAGCAGGTATAGTAGGCATTGTTGTCGGTCTTGCTGCTCAAAAAACGATTGGAACATTCATAGCCGGCCTTCAGATAGCTCTGACTCAGCCGATTCGCATAGACGATGTCGTCATTGTAGAAGGCGAGTGGGGACGAATTGAGGAAATCACGTTGACCTATGTTGTGGTCAAAATCTGGGATTTGAGACGTCTGGTTGTGCCGATTACTTATTTCATAGAAAAGCCGTTTCAGAACTGGACACGTGCTACAGCCGAGCTGCTGGGAAGTGTCTTTCTCTATGTCGATTATACTGTGCCTGTAGAAGCCGTCCGTAATGAGTTGGAGAGAATTCTGAAGGAATCTCAACACTGGGACGGCAAGGTATGCGTTCTGCAGGTTACAAACACAACAGACAAGACAATCGAGCTAAGGGCCCTTATGAGCGCGGTGGATGCTTCAACTGCATGGACCCTCCGTTGCGAGGTCCGCGAGAAGCTTGTATCATTTATCCGTGATAAATACCCGAATGCCCTCCCCAAGGTGCGGGCTGAATTTGAAAAATTGCCAGTGTAGAATAAGGTACTGTTCTTCAAGGAGGCCACTGAAATGTGGTTCAAAACAGAAGAAAACCTGACAGAGCAGCAGGTCCAGTCAGGCCTGAGCTACGTTATCAAGGATGGAATAGCCTCCCAGGCAATGGGGATATTAACCGGCGGAGCGTTTTTAGTGGCTTTTGCCATCAAGCTCGGAGCATCGAATCTGATTATTGGCTTGTTGGCAGCGATTGGGCCTTTAGCACAATTGCTGCAGTTGCCATCCATATTTCTTGTTGAAAAGATACGCAACAGGCGAGCCATTGTCCTTTTTGCAGCGGGCTTAAGCCGGATATGCTGGCTGTTAATCGCACTGATACCGTTTCTTTTTATCGAACAAACCGGCCTTGCTGTCCTGCTTGGGGCAATGATAGCAGCTTCTGCTTTTGGTGCCATATCGGGCTGTAGCTGGAATTCGTGGATGCGGGATTTGATACCCCAGAATATCCTGGGTTCATTTTTTTCAAAACGGATGAGGATAGCAACAGGAGTAGGTATAGGTTTAAGTATATTAGCCGCTGTTTATCTTGACCTGTGGAAAAAATTATTTGCCGACTATGAAATATACGGATATTCAATTTTATTTTTGCTGGGACTCGGAGCAGGTGCAATGGGAGTTTATTTTCTTGCACGAACACCGGAGAAACGTATGCCCGCACCTGAGCAAAGAACGGGGATATTAAAGCTGCTTGCCCAGCCATTCAGGGACGAGAACTTTCGCAAGCTGATTGCATTCATGTGCTCGTGGAATTTTGCGGTCAACCTGGCTGGGCCATTTTTTATGGTATATATGCTCAAACGGTTAGGATTGAGTATGTCATTTATCATAGCCCTATCTATAATCAGCCAGATTTTAAATTTTACTTTTCTTAAAATCTGGGGCAAATATACAGACCGGTTCAGCAATAAATCAGTGCTGGCAATTTGCGGGCCTTTGTTCATATTGTCAATTCTGGCGTGGACATTTACGACAATGCCGGAGAAATACTTCCTGACGATACCGCTTTTGGTTGTCATTCATATAGTGATGGGATTATCATCAGCCGGCGTGTCGCTTGCCTCGGGCAATATCGGCTTGAAGTTAGCACCACAGGGTCAGGCAACGGCTTATCTTGCTACCAACACGATAGTCAACTCGATAGCGGCCGGGGTAGCACCTATTTTAGGCGGTAAGTTTGCGGACTTTTTCGCCAACCGCCAGCTTGAATGGACATTGAAATATACAGGTCCGGGCCGAGAATTTACTTTACCTACGCTGAATCTTCAACAATGGGACTTTTTCTTCGCACTGGCGTTTTTGATTGGCTTGTATTCGCTTCATCGATTAGCTATGATAAAAGAAGAGGGTGAAGTTGAAGAAAAGGTGGTTATGAATGAGCTATTCGCCGAAGTCAGCGGCCAAGTACGGACGCTTTCATCTATCGAAGGATTGCGGCAAATGGTAAGCTTCCCGTTTTCAATAATAAGAGGTATAAAAACCAAAATAACAAACAGCAATTACAAGCAAGCTGAAGAAGATAATTGAAAGCCTTTTACGGCTCATGAAGTTTGCGAGAAAAATATGATAAGAACCAGGATAATAGCAACGTTGGGACCAGCCAGCAGAACCGAGGCAATTCTGCGCAAGATGTTCATCAGCGGTCTTGATATTGCCCGGCTGAACTTTTCTCATGGCAGCCATTCAGAGCTGCTCAGGCTGGCAAAAATTGTCCGGACACTTAACAAAAAGATGAGAAGGTCCATCAAAATTATGCAGGATTTAGAAGGTTACCGTATAAGAATCGGCAAATTGCATAGACCGGTCCTGCTAAAAAAAGGAACACAGCTCTATTTAACTCAGGAGGATATTGTCGGCAGCGAGAAAGAAATTTCATTCGATTACCAGGGGCCATTGGAAGTCATCGAGCCGGGCACTTTAATTTTTGTCGATGACGGAAAAATAACGTTAGAGGTTAAGGCGGTTGGAAAAAAAAGATTGAAAGCAAAAGTCCTCACCGATGGTGAGCTTAAGGAGCATAAAGGAGTCAATATACCGGATGCGCAACTGGAATTTGAATCATTTACGCAAAAAGACAAGCGAGACATTGAAGTGGGTATTAATAATCACTTTGATTATATAGCACAGTCGTTTGTAAGAAACGCAGGCGATATAAGATTTGTTAAAGACCTGGTTAAACCGAGACATCCGCGATGTCAAATCTTCGCCAAAATAGAGAGCAGAGAGGCGCTGAACAATATCGACGAGATTATTGACGAAGCTGACGGTATCATAGTCGCACGCGGTGATTTGGGGATTTGTGTTCCAATTTACGAAATTCCGGTTATACAAAAAGAGATTGTCCGCAAGTGCCGAGAGAAAAATAAGCCCGTTGTCGTGGCAACTCAAATGCTGGACAGTATGACAAAAGAGCTGATTCCGACCCGGGCAGAAGTTACCGACGTAGCCAACGCTATCCTTGATGGAGCCACTCATTTAATGCTGTCGGCAGAAACGGCTGTCGGCAAACATCCGCATAAAGTTGTCGATATGATGAATAAAATAATAAAGAGCACGGAAAACTATCAAAAAACTAAAAACTGATAAATATAAAAAACCAAAAGGTACTCAAAAATGAAAAAGATGAAAATTATTCTCATAATTATTATATCAATACTAACCCTGGTTGTCTTTCTCCAAAATACAAAGGCTGTAGAGACCAAGCTGCTATTTTTAACTATCACTATGCCAAGGGTGCTGTTATTGATTCTGACCTTCATAATGGGTTTTATCGGCGGCCTTATTACAGCCAGCTATATTTTAAGAAAACCCAGCAAACCAGACATTAATGCAGCTTCAGAAAAAAGATAAGAACGCAGGGACGAAGAAATGAAAGTAAATACAAAAAAAACCAAGCCGGTTAAAAAACATTCGAAAAAAGCAGGACTGCCGCCCGGGACGCTCGTACACATTGGGGAAAGAAAATTGGAGGCAGTGCGGATTAGCTATATCGATTATGACGAACAGAATATCGAAGAAAAACAGGTATCTAAAATTGAGCAGTGTTTCCCATTCAAATTAACCCCTACAGTTACGTGGATAAATATCGACGGCCTTCACGAAGTAGAAGTAATAGAAAAGCTCGGAACGCAGTTTGAACTGCATCCGTTGATACTCGAAGACATCCTGCATACAACGCAGAGGCCAAAATTCGAGGATTATGAAAAATACTTTTATATCGTGCTGAACATGCTCATCTACAATGATGAAAATCAAACAGTTGAAAAAGAGCAGGTAAGTCTGGTGCTGGGTGAGAATTTTGTTATATCATTTCAGGAACGTACCGGAGATGTTTTCGACACAGTAAGAGACAGAATCAGAAACTCGAAAGGCCGAATCCGAAAAATGGGGGCTGACTATCTTTGCTACTCGCTGATTGATGCTGTTGTTGACGGTTACTTTACTATACTGGAAAAAACAGGAGAGAAAATCGAGTCTATGGAAGAAAAGCTCGTTTCCAATCCGACAGAAAAGACACTTCAGCAAATTCACAAGCTCAAGAGAGAAATGATATCAATTCGCAAATCCGTCTGGCCTTTAAGAGAATTAATAAGTGGCTTGCAAAGAAGCGAGTCTTCACTTATCAGCGAAACTACCGACGTTTATTTACGGGATACATACGACCACACAATACAGGTTATCGATACGGTTGAGACCTTTCGCGATATGGTTTCCGGCATGCTCGATATATATCTTTCGAGTATCAGCAACAAGATGAACGCTATTATGAAAGTGCTGACGATTATTGCTACAATATTTATTCCATTGACGTTTGTATCGGGTATTTACGGAATGAATTTTGAATATATGCCGGAACTTAAGTGGCGTTACGGCTACGCAATGGTCTGGCTGGTTTTTGTGGTAATTGCAGCTATTATGCTTATCTATTTCAGAAGAAAGAAGTGGCTTTAAGTACCACGGCCATCCCTTCGACTGTGCTCAGTGCAGGCCTGGCCGCGGTATAAAAGAACTTAAAAGTGGTGTAGGAATGATACAACTTGTGCTGGTTAGACACGGCGAAAGCACCTGGAACAAAGAAAACCGGTTTACCGGCTGGACAGATGTTGATTTGTCCGAAAAGGGTGTCATTGAAGCTCAACAAGCCGGCTCGATTCTTAAACAAAAGGGATTCATATTTGATATTGCCTTTACCTCGGTGTTGAAAAGGGCAATCCGGACTTTGTGGATTATTCTTGATGAGATGGATTTGATGTGGATTGAAGTAATAAACTCCTGGCGTCTGAACGAGCGTCATTACGGTGCTCTCCAAGGCCTTAACAAAAGCGAAATGACTCGGAAATACGGCGAAAAGCAGGTGCATATCTGGAGAAGAAGCTATGATATAAGGCCCCCGGCTTTGAGTAAAGACGACCCACGAAATCCGGCAAACGAACTAAAATACAAAGATTTAGACGAAAATGATATACCGCTGACAGAATGCCTGAAGGATACAGTGGAAAGATTCTTGCCCTTCTGGTATGATTCTATCGAGCCGGAACTAAAAAAAGCAAGAAAGGTTCTTATCTGCGCCCACGGCAACAGCTTGAGGGCTCTCGTAAAACATCTTGATGATATCAGTGACGAAGAAATCCCGAATTTGAATATACCTACGGGCATACCTCTGATTTATGAGCTTGACGAAGATTTAAAAGCGGTAGAGCATTACTATCTTGGCAACCCGAAAGAAATAGCTGAGAAGATTGAAGCAACGAAAAAACAGGCCGAACTCAAAAAATGAAAGGAAAAATAAAGGCCGTTTCAAGCTAAAGATTAAATCAACAACTAAAAATAATCTTTTGGAGAGGTTATCATGCTGATTCTGTTCATTGTAACGCTAATTGTATCATTCACTGTGGTGCGAATCGGGGCCATTGCGTTCCAGTTGACCGGACTTGAATGGTCTTTGGCGAAATTCCAGGCGTTATCCTGCTTTTCCGGAACGGGTTTTACAACAAAAGAGGCGGAGTTGATTACCAGCAATAAACAGAGGCGGAAGATTGCTTCTGCTCTTATCATTTTAGGTAATGCAGGCCTGGTCATTATGATTGCCACTTTAGCCGGCTCTTTTATACCTCAAGAGACTATACTCTCTAAGTTGTCTGAATCATTCCTGCCATTTCGTATCCCTTCTTATTATGTGATATGGGTAAACTTGGCCATTATTGTGGTCGTGGTGTATGTAATATACAGGGTATTCACGCACGAACAGTTTGTCAGGAGAGTCACCAACTTTCTCAGGAAAAAAATCATCAAAAAAGAAATTTTCCAAAAGGTGTCCTTTGAAGAGCTTTTGTTGGCAACGGGCGGCTATGGGGTCTCAAAAATTACAGTCTCTACCGGAAGTCATATACTGGATAAAACACTTTTTCAGTCGGAACTGAGGAAACATGATATTACGGTTCTGGCAATAACAAGAGGTGTTGAGACAATACCAAATCCGAGGGCAGATACTAAAATTCTATTGGGTGATGAGCTAATCTGCTTCGGTAAGCTGGAAAACATCAGAAATAAGCTGGCATAACAACGGCATAAAACACGGGATTTTGGTTTTTTCACATTTCCAATACTTCCAAGAGAAAAGCGTAGATGTCGGCCTGTTCTTCGATGGCCTTGGAAGTGGGTTTTCCTCCGCCGTGACCGGCTTTGGTCTCCACGCGAAGCAGAATGGCATTTTTTTCTGCGGCTTTTGCCTGGAGAGTAGCAACGAATTTCTTCGCATGAGCAGGGACAACACGGTCATCAGTATCGGCTGTAGTAACAAGCACTGGAGGATACACAACACCTGCCCTTACGTTATGCAGAGGTGAGTAGGCATACAGAGACTTAAACTGCTCTTTATCAGCTTCGGCATTACCGAACTCGGGTATCCAGTAGCGGCCAACGGTGAACTTCTGAAACCTTAACATATCGGTGACAGGGACCTGGCAGATGACAGCACCAAAAAGGTCGGGTCGCTGGAGCATACAGGCAGCGACGAGCAGACCGCCGTTACTACCGCCTCTGATGGCCAGTTTCTCAGGATTTGTGTATTTATTTTCGATAAGCCATTCGGCAGCGGCAATGAAATCATCAAAGACATTTTGTTTTTTATCGAGCATACCGGCCTTGTGCCAGCTTTCGCCATACTCTCCGCCGCCACGCAAATTTGCAACGGCATATACGCCGCCTTGCTCAAGCCAGATAAGCGTTGAAACGGAAAAAGAGGGTTTGATGCTGATGTTAAATCCGCCATAGCCGTAAAGAAGCGTCGGATTGTTACTGTCGAAACGAAGTCCCTTCTTGTAGGTAATGAACATAGGAATGCCGGTGCCGTCTTTGGAATGATAGAAAACCTGGCGGGTCTCATAGCCGGCAGAATCGAATTCGATTTCCGGTTTCTTAACGACTGATAATCGGCCAGTCAGAAAATCATAACGATAGCTCGTAGCGGGAAAGAGAAAAGAGGTAAAAGAAAAGAACATTTCGGTGTCTTTTTGCTTTCCAGACAGGCCTGCAACTGTGCCAAGAGTCGGCAGGGTAATCTCACGAACGAAAGTGCCATCGAGATTATAGATTTTCAGCTCGTGGTGAACATCATGCATATAGGCAACAACAAACCGATTATTGATAATGCCGACATAATCAATTACATCGTCGGTCTGCGGAATGATTGTGCTCCAGTTACTGCGGTCAGGATTCTGAGTATCTATGGCAATGATGCGCCCACGGGGAGCATTTAGGTCGGTATTAAAATAAAAGACCGAATCATTATTGCCAACGAAGTCATAGCGGGCGTCGGCTTCGTCGAGCAGCTTGATAAAAGGACCTGTGCTTTCCACGGGACGATAATAAATACGATTCTTTGTGTCGGTGCCGTGATAAACATACAGGATAAGAAATCTTCCGTCCTCGGTAATAAGCGGGGCGAATCCCAATTCCTTGTTATCGGGGCGTTCGTAGATAAGCTGGTCCTCTGACTGTGGTGTTCCGAGCTTGTGCCGGTAAACACGGTTGTAATTTACCTGGTCCTCAGGGGCAACAGTATTTGGGTCAGGGAAGCGGTTATAAAAAAAGCCGGTGTCATCGTGCTTCCAGGCGATGTCAGTAAATCGGCACCATTGAAGAGTCTCATCAAAGTCTTGGTTGGAATCGATGTTGCGGATTTTGATTTCCTGCCGGTCGCTGCCGCTGTGTGATACAGCATAGGCCAATAATGAGCCATCCTCGCTAACGGCGGTGGTAGTTACGGCAACGGTGCCGTCTTCACTCATTAAATTAGGATTGATAACAACTCTTGGTTCACCATCGAGGGTTTCCTGAAGATAAAGGACATATTGGTTCTGCAGGCCGTCATTTTTCCAGAAGAAATAGCGGCCACCCTGTTTATATGGAGCGGAATATCTGGGGTAATCCATAAGTCCGGTCAGACGAGTCCTGATTTTCTCCCTGGCGGAAACTGCAAGAAAGTCGGTTGTTAATTTATTCTGCCGGGCAACCCAGGCCTGGGTTTCGGCTGAGTCTGGGTCCTCGAGCCAGCGATACGGGTCGGGGACTTCGACGCCGTGATAAATGTCAACTATGGAATCCCTGCGAGCTTGGGGATAGAGCAGCTTGGCGGTCTTGGTTTTTGCGGGAAATAATTCTTGGCAGCCGCAGCATAAAACAGCAGAAAAAATTACAGTAACAAAAAAACGACTGTATAAATTTTTCATAATAGACTCCAATATCACTGCTAAACGATTGGCTCAATGAAGAACATATTTAAAGAAATATACAAATCTTTGTCAAATACGAATTTAATCAGAAACAATCCCCTTACTAAATTCGGTGCTAAATATCTTTGGTTCCCTGCTACTCATTAAAATGGGGCCAATCTTAGCTATGAAAACGATAAGAAACGCTAAAACCAATTGAAGCAAGTAAAAATAGAATTTGGGAAAATTTGTTGCAATTTTTGACAGTTATGGTTAGGATTTGGCCAAAGTACCACGGCCATCCTGGCCGTGGTATCACGGGCTGGAAGCCCGTGATACGACTGGGGTGTAGAAAATGGCTGAGGCAAGTGAAAATAGCGTGAAAAACGGCAAAACGAGCGTCAGCAAAGAGGTAAGCGATTACGTTGACAGACTGAGCAGCGAGCACCGTATGCTGGTAATCCTCAAGGCGCAATTGTATGATGGGACATGGGATTCGATGCTCGACGACCTGAAAAACCGGCTGGAAGGAAAGCCATATATATTTAAGCTTGTAAACCGAATAAACGACGATATTGCACGCATCGAAGAGATGCAGAAATTCGAAGCTGAGCATAATATTGACTTGGCTGACTACGTGAAAATGTAAAGCTTAAAGCAAAGAAAAATTAGCCACGAAGTCACAAAGACACAAAGTGGCGGTAGCTAAAATAAAAGTTAAAAAAATTAGTGCCTTTGTGTCTTGGTGGCAAAATGGGAGGACTGGGAAATGTCACGCAATTTGCAATGTAAGTTGTATTTATTAGGTGTCCTTTGTAGCACGGCCATCCTGGCAGTGCTTCCACAGGTAGAAAGCCCGTGCTACGCAGACTCAGAAAAGCTTGTTTCACCGGAACTGCTTGAGCACGCTAAGTTAAAAACATTCTGGGAAAACGAGCTGCCGATTAAAAAAGGCGAAAGATTGGAACGATTGGTCATCCTCGGTGAACGTATATATGCTTTTTCCGACCACAACTATATGATTTCTCTAAACAGGGAAAAGGGGAATATGATATTCGGCAGTTCCATTGCACCTGCAGGCCTGCCGATTGTCGGGCTTGAGCTTTATGGAGACAAGCTCATATCTTTAATTGGCAATGAGGTGGTTGAAATTAATCCCGAATCCGGCGAGAAACTCAGCGCCTGGCATCCGGGATTCAACATAGTTTGCCCTATAGCTCGTAACAGGTCTCACTTCTACCTGGCTGGGGAAGACGGACGCCTCCAGGTGCTGCGAGCGGAGGATATGGTTACGGTTTTCAAGGTGGCCCCCGATAACGAATCTATGATTACTTCAATTACCGCCGACGAGAGTTCCGTAATCTTTACCACCGATGGGGGCAATGTGATTAGTTTTACGCCTGAAAAGCCCACCCGGCTCTGGCAATTTGATGCTGCCGGCGGTGTAATCGGGCCGATTGTGCGGGATGGAAGCTCAATTTTTTTTGCCTGTAAGGACACGAATGTGTATAGAATTGATGTGCTCGACTCGCAGGCAGTGAAGCTCGTTTGGAAGTGTCAGACAAATGCAGTGCTTGATAGTGCACCTTATATAACAAAAGATACCATTTATCAGCGGGCCGACGATAAAGGCCTGGCAGCCATAAACAAGAAAAGCGGCAAGATTTTGTGGCAGCTGGTCAAGGGCGCTGATTTATTAACAGAAGCGAGCGGAAAAGCTTATGTCATTACAAAAACCAGAACATTGGTAGTAATGGACAATAACAAGGGAAAATTATTGTATTCTGCCAATTTTGCGCAAGTGTCGCGATATGCAACAAACACAATTGATTCGAAAATTTATATTGCCAACAAAAATGGACGAATTACATGCATAACACCCGTCGAATAAAAAAGGGACATAAGGAAACAACATTTATCAAATGGAATTCAAAAAAATCAGGGAGATGAAGGTCAAATGGATGTAAAAATTAAGACGGCATTGATAAGTGTTTCTGACAAAAGCGGAGTCGTAGATTTTGCCAGGAAACTGAGCAAGATGGGAGTTAAGATAATCAGCACCGGCAGGACAGCCAAAAAACTAAGCGAGGCCGGAATAAAAGTTGCCGGTATAGAGTCGGTTACAGGTTTCCCGGAAATGATGGATGGCAGGATAAAGACACTTCACCCAAAGATTCACGGTGCACTTTTGGGTTTGCGTGACAAAAGCGAACATATAGCCGCAATGAAAGAGCACAATATTGAGCCGATTGATTTAGTCTGCGTGAATCTTTATCCGTTTGAACAAACCATTGCCAGGCCCGGCTGCACATTAGAAGAGGCGATTGAAAATATCGATATTGGCGGGCCAAGCATGCTCCGTTCTGCTGCGAAAAATCATAAGTTCGTCACGGTTGTTACAAGCCCCGACCAATATGACATAGTCATCGAGCAGATGGAAAAAAATGACGGGGCTGTGAGCGAACAGATGCGCAGCGATTTTGCACGAGTTGCCTTTGGTCTGACAGCGTCCTACGATGCAGCGATATCAAAATACCTCAACGGCAAAGCAAATGTCCCCTTCCCGGAAAGGATTTCAATCGCCCTTAGAAAAGACAGAGGGCTGCGTTACGGCGAAAATCCTCACCAAAATGCCGCATTTTACAAGCTGCCGGCCAGTGGCGAGACATCCGCTTGCACCGCCAGCATATCGGAGGTCGAAACCAGTATCAGCTTTAACAACCTTCTGGACGCCAACGCTGCGTTTGAGCTGGTCAAAGAATTCAGCGAGCCGGCGGCTGTGGTGGTCAAACATCTCAATCCCTGCGGATGTGCTATAGATGAGAATATTTGCGAGGCGTATCGAAAGGCCTATGAAGGTGATGTAATCAGCGCGTTCGGCGGCATCGTAGCGCTCAACAGAAAAGTGGATGTTGAGCTGGCCAGAACGATAATGGAATCCTACAGCCGATTCGGAAAGGCATTGGGAGCAGGCGGTTTCTTTGCAGAGGTGATAATTGCCCCGGAATTCGAGGCCGATGCGGTCGAGATAATCAGGACGCTAAAAAGCTGGGGCAACAGGGTCCGCCTGATGGAAACCGGGCCAATCGATAGAACAAAGACAAATTATGCCGAGCTTGATGTTCGCTGTGTCGTTGGTGGGCTGTTGTTGCAACAAAGGGACCTGGTCGGCTGGGAACCGGATGCGCTGACGTATCCAACGAAGGCCAGACCGACAAAAGAGCAACTCGAAGACCTGCGGATTGCCTGGCTCGCCGCCAAGCATACCAAGAGCAATACAATCGTGCTGGTCAAGAACCGAAAGGTCATAGGAGTTGGGGCGGGACAAATGAATCGCGTTGAGTCCGGACTAATCGCCTTTAAGAATGCAGGCAACCAGACAAAAGACTGCGCAATGGCCTCCGACGCCTTCTTTCCATTCCCCGATAATGTCGAAAATGCCGCCAATGCGGGCGTAGCGTGCATAGTTCAGCCGGGCGGCTCGAAAAAAGATGATGAAGTCATTGCCACTGCGGACAAGCACAGCATTGCTATGGTCTTTACCGGCAAAAGGCACTTTAAACACTAAGATTTGTTTCGGCGGGGCAAGCCCGCCAAATCTTATTTTACATTCCTGCTGCCTTGCGGAGTTTGGCCACCATATCGGTCTTTTCCCAGGTAAAGTTGGGACCCGTTCTTCCAAAGTGGCCACCATAAGAGGTCTGGGCAAAAATCGGGCGAGCAAGTTTTAAATAAGCAATCATTTTCTTAGGCGTTAGCGGGAAAAGCTTTCTTACAATCTGGCTGATTTTCTGCTCGCTAATCTTTGAAGTTCCTTCAGTATCAACAAGAACAGAAATTGGCTCAGCTACTCCAATGGCGTAAGAGAGCTGAATTTCACAGGCATCGGCAAGACTGGCGGCAACTATGTTCTTAGCGATGTACCTTGCCATATAGCTCGCCGTTCTATCAACCTTCGTGGGGTCTTTTCCGCTAAAGGAACCGCCGCCGTGGCTGCCCCTTCCACCGTAGGTATCAACGATGATTTTTCTGCCGGTCAACCCGCAATCACCTTTGGGACCGCCTGTAACGAACCGGCCGGTAGGATTGATATGGTATATAATGTCTTTGTCAACAAGCCGTTTTGGCAAAACCGGCAAAATAACATTCTCAATGATTTGCTTTCGCAATTGTCTGTAGGTAATAGACGGTGAGTGCTGGGTAGCTATGACAACGGTGTGAATACGTTTTGGCCTGCCGTTCTCATACTCGACTGTAACCTGGCTCTTGCCATCCGGCCTGAGCCAGGGCAACTTTTTATTTTTACGCATCTTCTCCAGCCGAGTCGTAAGCGTGTGCGCAAGCTGAATAGGCATAGGCATAAGCTGGGGAGTTTCTTTGCAGGCGAATCCGAACATTATTCCCTGGTCTCCGGCCCCCTGCTCTTTATGCAGGCCGACACCTTCGGTCACACCCTGCGAGATGTCGGGGCTTTGTTTACCAATCGATACAATAACAGCGCAGGTTTCATAGCAAAACCCGAACTCAGGGTCATCATACCCAATTTCCCTGATGGTATTACGCACAACTTTTGGGATATCCACTACCGCCCCGGAAGTTATTTCACCGGCAACTATGACCATATCGTCCTTGACCATTGTTTCGCAGGCAACCCTGCTCTTTGGGTCCTGTGCGAGCATTGCGTCAAGAATTGCATCTGATATATGGTCGGCCACCTTGTCGGGATGACCCATTGTTACTGATTCACTCGTGAAAAGATATTTATCCGTATCACAATAATTATTGTCTTGCCTTGTTTTTCTGATCATTTGCAGTTTATCCTTTTAGTAATCCACACCTTGTTATTACTTTTTTGCGGTTTATTTTCTTCTGCTAACCATCGTTAATAGTCCAGTCAAACCTCACATATTCAACTGTATAATATTCCACTTCAAGAAAAGACACATCGCCTCTGGAGATATAATCGGTGAGAAAATTCAAAACAGCGCGAATTTCGGGCTGCTGGTCCTTGAATTTTTTGTCCGTGCCGAACTTACTAATAAACTCTTTTCCATGCCAGGTCGGTTTAAGCAAAGCAGACAAATAAACAATCTTGTTTTCTTTGTCAATTCTGAACGCTTTTGAACCGGACAGGAATTTTTTCACCTGATTGTCCAGCTGTTTGTAGAGTTTACTTCCATAATACGGCTCATTTCGCAAGGGAGGACCTGACAAACAGCCGAGGGTTAAGGCAAACAGGATGCGTGGCTCGTCAAACTCCTTATGGAATAACCGCTGCTGGATTTCTGCAAGTGTAAATTCCTCATCCATTACAATAAATTTGCTTTTCCAGATGCCCCCTATATTTCTGTCAATATGCCTGATACTGTCAGGTCCCCAGATAATGCGCAATATTCGTGTTGACTCAATGGGGTAATTATCAACTATCACTTTAAGCATTTTTATATTATATGCGTTAATCCAAAAGGCGATTTTGTCCTCTTTTGGCCAGGATTTATATTCACTCGGGTCAAGTTCGGCAAAATCATCAAGCAGCCGGTTCAGCTCCACCTTTTTTCGTCTGAGTTCTTTATAGTTAACCATTCCCTCATCGTCGACGTAATGAGTTAAAATAGGGGCACATTTATCGTGAAAAGTAACCTTTGGAGCAGGTTTCGGCCTCGAAGGTTCGGGCTTTGGCTTTGGGGGCTCGATTTTCGGTGGTTCGGCCTCGGCTTTTGGCGCTGCGACTTTCGGCGATGCTGGCTTTGGTGGCTCAGACTCCGGCGGTTTTGATGCCGGAAGTTCGGTTCCGGGACTTTCGGTCTTTATCGGCTGGGGCTCTGTGAGGACGGGTTTTGATGGCTCAACCTGCGGCTTTTCAGCAGACTCGGGCTCACAACCTACAAAAAAAATCAATATCGCAAGCAAAGATATGAAAACAAAAAAACGCTTAACCATCTCTGACCTTCATACAAATAATTGCACAATTCTTTAATGATATAAAGCCATCACCTTATATTAGAAACGCAAGTAAGTCAACACCCAGCGATATCATAGCCATTTTTATCATAGTTTTACAGAAAAATCTGGATTTTTAGAGAGATATTCCACGAAAAACAGTATCAAGGAAAATTCCCAGCCATGAATTAAAACAATTAATAAATCAAAATGACATTTTGAATCAAGATGGTAAAAAGAACGATATTTCTATATTACTATCCAAGTCCGGCTTCTGGGACTGACTTGACAAAATGTAGTTGAAAAGTTAAACTGGATAATATCGAAAAATGTGTATAAAGTGAGAGTTGTTTGAACAAGATAATCTGTTTTTAGGGTGTCTGCAAAATGAATGTAAAAGGGTGGATTTTTGCCATTCTGGTAGTATTTTTAGTCTTCCTGACGAGTTCGAGAACCGAAGCTGTTAATACAAGACTAATTGACGACGTCCTCCAGAAAAGCGTCCTCGACAGCCAGGACCTGCAGATTATCGACAATTTTATAGATGAGGCGGTGCGAGAGCTTATAGGAACCCGTGATTTTTCAGATATAGCCCAGATTCGCACAGTTATCCTGAGCAGGCAAAGCAACCAGGCACAGTATGCCGAACAATTCTCCGAATCTGCCTACAAATATATCTCACAGGCCCTGCAAAAAACAGCAAGATTAACACCGGAAGGATACAGGGCCTTGTTAACAATGAACCTCCTTATTCTGATAGACGGCCTGGAAAATCCGAGGATAGCAGAGTTGGTCATAGAGAACCTAAAAGATAAAAACACAATTATTCGATATTGGGCGGTTCATTGTCTTACCAACCCAAATGTTACAAAAAAGCTCAATGCCGGCGGAACAACCAATTTGACACTGGCTCGCAATATCGTGGCGGAACTTAACAAGATTGTCGAAAGCAGCAGCCCGGAGACATTAGTTTTAATAGCAAAATTCGCCGGTGACATCAAAACTCAGGAAGCAGAGGGCCTGCTGATTCAATTAGCTGATACACGAATTAAAAAATACGCAATCTGGACGGTAGAATACGAACTTCTGGATTGCGATATTTTAAAATCGCTCAGCAACAAGATGACCACGACAGACTTAAATAACTCGTCCTCAACAACAAGCAAAAGCAACCCTGTTGCCGGGCGTTTTGGCCAACTGTACTCTTACGTAATACAAAGATACCTTAAGGGTCAGAGGATTCTGAGCGATACCCAGAAAAACCAGCTGGCTTCGGTAATAGTCGAAACAGAGGACAAGTGCATCAGCAAACTTATGGGTAGAATACACACGACGATAAAAAGAGCTGTCGAGGAAAACGATATGAACGCCCTTTTCCAGGAGCATAACAAGTTGCTTGGTGAGGAAAGAACCGCGGGAGAACTGCCGTCGAAATTCAATTTCGACTATGGTGGCAGCACCGCCCCCCTTGCCCTACCGGAGCCGCCCAAAAACAAAGAACTCAAATAAGCACCAAATTTCACCTATCAGACCCAACAGGAAACAACGGAGGTTTAATGAACGGTCGTGAAGTGAGTATCGCATTTTTCATTTTTCTGCTGCTGTCAACTATTATCCTGCTTCAAATTTTTTCGATGGTTCAATCCGACCGCCTTTACGAAAGTCTCAATCGGCTCGATGAAATTTTCGAAAGCAGTAACGCAATTGAGGCAAATAAAAGCAGGTCCCGGATTCCAAACCCGGTCGAAGAATATCAGGGCGACGAGGGAGACTGGCTGGTATGGGGATTTCGCGTCGAACCAAAAACACTAAACCAGATTAACGTTGACGGAGATATTTACTCAAGATGGATTACAACTCCACAGATTTTTGAGCCCTTGATGGTTTACGATTTCGATAATGTGACACTCAAACCTCTGCTGGCGGAAAGCTTTGATATTTCGGATGATGGTCTTGAGATTACATTTCGGCTGAGGGACAACATCCACTTTTCAGATGGAGTGCCCGTTACCGCTGATGACGTAATATTCACTTATGAAACAATCATTAATATGAAGGTTGATGCAGCAGATATTGCCAATATGTTTGTGGATGTTGACAAGCCCGTTAAGATTAATGAGCACGAAGTGAAGTTTATTATGAAGAGACCTTATTTTAAGGCACTTGAGATTTTGTCGTTCTGGGATATCGGTATATATCCCAAACATATATATAAATTCGAAGATGAACAGCAATTCAATAAGCGGATATCCAATCCGGTAGGCAGCGGGCCTTATATGTTCGAGAAATGGGATGTAGGTCAGCAGATTGTTCTGCGGCGTAATGAGAACTACTGGGGTCCCAAGCCGAAGCTGAAGAAAGTCATCTATAAATTCATTTCGAATCCGGCTGCGGCTGTCCAGGCCCTGCGTTCACATGAAGTTGACATTATTATTCCCGAGCCGGACCAGTTTTCAGACCTTGCCAACGATGCCCAGTTCAAAAAAGAATTTAACTGCATTTCATATTGGAATCCGGGAGCTCCGTTTTATTACATCGGCTGGAATCAGAGCACTCCATTTTTCAAAGATAAGCGTGTTCGTCTGGCAATGACGCATATTGTTAATAGAAAAGAGATAATATCGAAGCTTTTGAAGGGTCAAGGCGAGTCGATAACCGGGCCTTATTATATCAGAGATCCTCAAAATGACCCTGATATCGCACCCTGGCCATACGATTTAGACAGGGCGAAACAATTGCTTGACGAAGCCAGCTGGGTTGACAGCGATGGCGACGGCCTGAGAGATAAGGATGGATTGGCTTTTCGATTTAAGTTTATGTATCCGAGCGGTTCTGCTCTGTATGAAAGACTTGCGAAACTGTTGAAGGATGAAGCAGAAAAAGCAGGGATTGAGATGGTTGCCGAGCCATACGAGTGGTCGGTTCTTTTACCTCTGTTAAGTGACAGAAAATTCGAGGCGATGGTTATGGGCTGGGGAGGCGACATAATCGAAGATAACTACTCCATATTTCATTCATCTCAAATCGGCAATCGTGGCTCAAATTACGTCGGCTTTGATAATGCTGATGCGGATAGACTGCTTGAAACAATAAGACACACAATGGACGAGCAGGAAAGAAACAGACTCTCCCACGAGCTTCACAGGATTCTCCATAAAGAACAGCCCTATACATTCCTTTTTGCCCGGCCGACCTTTCGTCTGGTTGATAAACGCTTCAAAAATGTTAAGATTCACAAATTAGGCCTTAATTATCTCGAATGGTATGTGCCAAGGGAAGAGCAAAGATACAAATAAAGAGACAGAGAACGAAAAATGAATAAAGAGTCAGGAGCTATATTATGAACGGCCATTCAGGATTGTTTACGTTTTTTCTCTTTTTGCTTTTGGCCTGTGTAATACTGCTGCAGGTTTTGTCTATGGTGCAGGCAGACAGGTTATATGAGCGTCTCAATCTCCTTATAGAAAGGTGGCAAACATCAGGCCTTTTGAGGACCGCCGGCGAAAAAGAAAGCTCTGCTGATTTGCAAGGCGAAGAATACCCCGGCGATGAAGGGGACTGGCTCATCTGGAGATTAGATGCAGAGCCAGCCACTTTAAATATGATACATACTTCATCGGGTATGTATACCAACTATATCGTCCACGGGAATATTTTTGAAGGGCTATTGGATTATGACCCGGATGCATTTGAGCTTCGACCATTTCTAGCGGAAAGTTATGAAGTTTCGGATGACGGGCTTGAGATTTACTTTCGCATTAGGGACAATGTGCATTTTTCCGATGGGCATCCGATTACGGCTGACGACGTCATCTTTACCTATGAAACCATAAAGAATCCCAGAGTTGATGCTGCAAGTACCGCCAATTATTACAAGGATGTTGAGCGAGTTGTTAAAATCAGCGACCTCGAAGTAAAATTTATTATGAAAAAGGTGTATTTTAAATCTCTTGAATTTGTGTGCTTGCGCGATGCAGGGATACTTCCGAAGCATATCTATGAATTTGATGACCCCGAAGAATTCAATAAGCGGGTATCCAATCCGGTTGGTAGTGGGCCTTATGTCTTTGAGAAATGGGACGTCGGCAGAGAATTGGTCTTACGGCGTAATGAAAACTACTGGGGTCGAAAGCCGAAGTTGAAAAAAATCGTCTATAAATTCATCACCAACGACACAGCAGCAGTTCAATCATTGAGGTCTGGACAGATTGATTATATGCGGCCCTTACCAGAGCAATTTGCGCAATTATCCGGGGATAAAGAATTTACGAAGGACATCCGGTGTCTATCGTACTGGCATCCCGGTGTGGGATATTTTTGGATGGGCTGGAATCAGGACAGACCGTTTTTTAAAGACCGGCGAGTTCGCCTGGCTATGACGCACCTCGTGAACAGGGAAACAATATGTAAATACCTTTTAAAGGTGCCGGAAGCAAAGATACCGACCGGCCCCTTTTACATATTCGGTCCCCAGAACGACCCGAATATAAAGCCCTGGCCATATGAACCCGAAAAGGCCAAGGAACTACTTGACGAAGCCGGCTGGGTCGATACGAATGGAGATGGAATACGCGACAAAAACGGCCTGCCGTTCAGATTCAGATATATGATTGGAAGCGGTATTCCGCTGCATGAACAGATTGCAAAATTACTAAAGGACGAAGCAGCAAAGGTTGGTATCGATGTCATACCAGACCCTTTTGAATGGTCAGTCTTTATTCAACGGGTTCAGGACCGGGAATTTGACGCAGTGAATATGGCGTGGGGAGGTGGATTGGCGGGAGACCCTTATCAAGTATGGCACTCCTCGCAAATTGGAAACAGAGGTTCCAATTACGTCGGCTTTAACAATCCGAAAGCTGATGCGATAATTAAAGAGGCCCGGCAGACTCTGGATCCAGACAAGCGAAACAAACTCTACCATCAGCTTCATCGAATAATACATGAGGAACAGCCCTACACGTTTGTATATACCCGGCCGGAGCAGCGCTTTCTGGATAAGCGCTTCGAAAATATGATAATTCATAAACTTGGACTCGATGAGCATGAGTGGTATGTTCCGAAAGAAAAACAAAAATATAAATAAGTTCATAGTTCATAGAACATTTTGAAGATTTTGAGATGACTACGTATATCGTCAGACGATTGTTGTTGATGATTCCAACTCTGTTTGGGATAACCGTGATGGTTTTCGCCATCAGCCGGGCTGCACCCGGCGACCCGGTGAGTTTGAGTATGGGACCGGGCGGGCAAATGGACGCTGAGCGGGCAGTAAATGTTCGTGAGACACGGATGAAACTATACGGGCTGGATAAGCCGATTCACGTCCAATACGCTAACTGGCTTCGGCGGGTCGTCCGGCTCGATTTCGGGGATTCAATTAAGCACCATCGTCCGGTTAGTGAGCTAATCAAAGAAAAACTCCCAATTACGCTGATATTAAATATCATTGCCTTTGTGATTATCTACGCGGTGTCGCTGCCGTTAGGTGTCCTGACAGCGGTGCAGCACAGGCAGTTTTTCGACCGAGTCAGCTCAATAGTCCTGTTCATGCTCTGGTCGTTACCGGTTATGTGGATCGGCCAGATGCTAATAGGCTATTTCTGTGGGCCAACATTTAAAAGCTGGTTTCCGCCCGCGGGACTCAGCAGCAATTATGCAGACCAGTTGCCATTTTTCCCCTGGCTGGCCGATAGATTGTGGCATCTGGTTCTGCCGGTGCTTTGCCTGACCTATACCGGATTCGCATATCTTACTAAACAGGTTAGAGCAGGAATGCTGGATAACCTCCGAGCTGATTACGTCCGGACCGCGCGGGCAAAAGGCCTATCGAACATAGTCGTAATATTCAGACATGCTTTTCGCAACAGCATAATTCCAGTGATTACGATTATGGCTACGCTGCTGCCTGCGATGCTCGGCGGGTCGGTAATTATCGAAAGGATATTCAGTATTCCCGGTATGGGACTATTAGCATTCGAGGCAGTTACGACGCGTGACTACAACGTGGTTATGGCGGTTGCGACTATCGGTGGAGTATTGAATTTATTCGGTCTTTTACTTGCCGATATCGCCTATGCCGTCGCTGACCCACGGATAAGCTTTGAAAACGCAGTGTAAGAAATTATGAGCAAGCAATCGCAAGAGAAATCGAAATGGGGAACATCCTACGGCGAGCTGGTCTGGCGGGAGTTCTCCAAAAGCTGGCTCGCCAGATTCTGTCTGGGCTTTATTTTTTTCCTGTTTGCAGTCGCAGTATTTGCGCCTTTTCTTGCCAATGACAAACCATTCGCAATTCGTATCGATGAACAATTACATTTCCCTATTTTCAGAAATCTCAAAGTGAGTGATTATTGCATCTTCCTTGCCGCAATCTTCGGGTATTTGCAGGTGCTGTTAATCAGACGCAATCATAAACGGGTTGACCCCTCTATTCGGCCGGCGATACTGTGGCGTCAGATATGTATAAACAGCTCGATAGTCGTTATAGGAACCATATTGATTCTGATTTTCGTCCCGCGACGGCTCGACGCTACCGACTATAAAGCCCTTATAGCTTCAGGCAAAGCAACAAACGCTGTTTTTGCTCCAATACCTTACGGCTATGACCGAACGAACCTGAAGCTGCGCGAGCAGCCGCCCAGCCGACAGCACTGGCTTGGGACTGACGATGTCGGAGCGGATGTTCTATGCAGGTTGCTTCACGGTAGCAGAATATCTCTTTCAGTGGGATTTGTGGCGGTTGGCATATCCGCTGTCATAGGCGTAATAGCCGGAGCAATTCTGGGATATTTCGGGGGTAAGGTGGATTTCATCGGGATGCGTGTAGTCGAGATAATGATGGCGATACCTGTGTTCTTTCTCATCATCACTATTGTAGCGTTTTTCCCGCGGTCCCTGTTAAACATTATGATAATCATCGGTATTACAAGCTGGACAAGTTACGCCCGTTTTATCCGGGCTGAATTTTTCAAGCTGCGAAAACAGGATTTCGTCCAGGCGGCTATATCGCTTGGATTGCCTTTGCGTAGTATTCTCTTTAGGCATATGCTGCCAAACGGCATAGCTCCGGTGCTGGTTAATGTAACATTTGGTATTGCCGGGGCAATATTCATTGAGGCAGCTCTCAGTTTCCTCGGGTTCGGCGTCGCTCCGCCAACGCCAAGCTGGGGACAAATGCTCAGCCTAGGCGTCAGCACAACAGGAAGATTCCTCTGGTGGCTGTCTCTCTTTCCGGGCCTTGCAATATTTCTTACAGTGCTTGCATATAACCTGGTCGGAGAGTCGCTGAGGGATGCAATTGACCCGAAACTAAGGATTCAATAAGAAATAATATTTATTACCTGAACAGCTACAGGAATCAATGGATAACAACGAGACATTATTATCGGTAAAAGACCTTTCGACATATTTCTTCACTGAAAAAAACGTTATAAAAGCGGTGCAGAACGTGAGCTTTTCGATGGAGAAAGGCAGAACATTTGCCCTCGTAGGGGAAAGCGGTTGCGGCAAAAGCGTAACAGCACTATCTATTATGCGGCTGGTTTCAGAGCCACAAGGCAAAATCGTCAGTGGAGAAATTATTTTTCAGGGAAACAACCTCCTGACCCTCAGCGAAAAACGAATGAGGAAGGTCCGAGGCAATGAAATAGCTATGATTTTCCAGGAGCCGATGACCAGTCTTAATCCGGTTTACACGGTAGGAAATCAGATAGCTGAAGCCATAACGCTACACCAGAAAAAAGGAATAAGCGAGGCCTGGGCAGATGCAGTCGAAATGCTGAAGAAAGTCGGTATCTCCGACCCACAACAGCGTGCCCGCGAATATCCTCATCAGATGTCAGGCGGGATGCAACAGCGGGTTATGATAGCAATGGCAATAAGCTGCCAACCTGGCTTATTGATAGCCGACGAACCTACAACAGCCCTGGATGTAACCCTTCAGGCGCAGATACTGGATTTATTAGATGAATTACAGAAACAAACAGGGATGAGTATTCTGCTGATAACTCATGATTTGGGCATTGTGGCACAGCGGGCTGAAGACGTAGCGGTAATGTACGCATCACGAATAGTGGAAGTGGCCGATACGCAGCGTCTTTTTAAAGAGCCCCTGCATCCATATACTCAGGGCCTGTTAAAATCTTTACTCCGTCTGGGCTTTGAAGGCAAACGCCTGCATACAATCTCAGGTAACGTGCCGGACCCATTACACTTTCCAACAGGGTGCAAATTCCACCCTCGCTGCCAGACAGGTTGTAACGATAAAAAGTGCCAAAGTGCTGAACCGAAACTCAGAGAAGTCCAGCCGGGCCGTTCTGTTGCCTGCTGGTATGCGAAAGGATATCCACAATAGAAAATAGATATGGCGAATAAAAATGGACATCTGCTGAGAGTCGAAGATTTAAAGACCTATTTTCCTGTAAAAAAAGGTCTTCTCCAACGAACCGTCGGCTATGTGAAAGCAGTCGATGGTGTAAGCTTCGAAATCAGGAAAGGCCAGACGCTGGGCCTGGTAGGCGAGAGTGGCTGCGGTAAGACAACCGTTGCACGCAGCATAATTCGACTAATACCGGCTACATCGGGAGAGATTCTATTTGAGCAAACGGATGTTTTGGCGGTTGATAAGGCCGAGCTGCAAAAGCTCCGCAGGCAGATTAGTCTCATCTTTCAGGACCCATACGGTTCATTAAACCCAAGATTGACTGTTGGCAATGCCATAGGTGAGCCGTTGAAGACTCACAAAGGTATAACCGGCAGCAAGCTGACCGACCGGACTGCAATGTTGCTTTCAAGGGTTGGATTGTCACCAGAATATATGAACCGTTATCCACACGAGTTCTCAGGCGGTCAGCGGCAGCGAATCGGAGTGGCGAGAGCACTGGCACTGGAGCCGAAACTGGTTATTTGCGACGAGCCGGTCAGCGCCCTTGATGTCTCAATTCAATCGCAGATATTAAATCTGCTAAAAGACTTACAGGAGGAATTTGGACTGACGTATTTATTCATCGCACATGATTTGGCCGTAGTTAAATTTATCTGTGATATTGTAGCAGTAATGTATATGGGCAAAATCGTAGAACGAGCTTCTGCAGAAGAGCTCTATCGAAACCCTCTACACCCCTACACGCGTGCCCTTTTTTCGGCAATCCCGCAGATTGAGCATTCACAACGAAGCCACAGAACTACGTTAGCCGGTGAAGTCCCCAGTGCCCTGAATCCACCGGCTGGCTGCCCTTTTCATTCGCGATGCCCTGTAGCCGGTGATAATTGTCTAAAACAAATGCCGGCCCTTAAGGAAAAAAACGGCAAAAAGGAGCATTTAGTCGCCTGCTGGAAGTGCTAAAAAAATTATTGATTAAATTCTAAAAACAGGTAAGAACTTGACTAAGACAGTAAAACTTAAGATAATTCAAGTAGAAAGGGCTCTTAATCGAGATTTCGGAAAAAGGCCGTTGGATATGAACGAAAAAGTTAGCGTGGAAATAACCAGTGAAGACAGTACCGCGGTAGTAACCTTCAAGACCGCTTCGATAAGCGATACGAACGAAATAGCCGCAATCTCTGAGCAAATAAAGGAATTTATTGATAACAAGCACCCAAAAAGACTAATTTTTGACTTTGGGGAAGTGAAATTTTTCTCCTCCTTAGTGCTGGGATTGCTTTTGGAGATGCGTGCTAAACTACAGCCGCAAAATGGTGAAGTCATAATCAGCCGGATAAATCCACAACTGCACAGGGTTTTTAAAATAACGAATCTTGACAAGGTATTCAGATTTTTCCCGGATAAAGAAAGCGCCGTCAAGGCCGCAAATGACGGTTAAATCCAACATGGGAGATATTATTTAGATTTATCCCGAACAGGTTTGAGGGAGATGGAATAGATACAATTAGAAAGGCCAATTTATGTATGTTACGACACAATTTTCGATTTTTATGGTGAATAAGCCAGGTGTGCTGGCCCAGGTACTCGGTGAATTTGCACGAGCCAAAATCAATATCATAGCAATGACAATGATGGATTCCGTCGAACACGGCGTGATGCGGATAGTTTTTGCTTCGCCGAAAGCGGCAAAACAGGTGCTGTCCAGGCTCAATATGAATTATAATGAGACTGAAGTTTTATGCGTGAACCTGACCAATAAAGCCGGCGCTCTGGCAACAGTCGCAGAAAAACTGGCTAAGAGCCACATAAATATCTCTTACGCATATTGTACTGCAGGCGCAAAGGGTGGCCGAACAACCGGTGTCCTCAAAGTCGCCGACGTAAAGAAATCTATGAGAGTTCTGCAGCAAAACCAGATAAAAAACAGCAAATCACAACCGGTTGTCAGACGTTCGCAGTCTGCAAGAAAATAATTTATTAGAAAAGCTGCAAAGACATAAACGGAATTATAGCGGATATTCCATCCACGGGCCTTTCAAATTTAATTATAGGTGCGGCATAAAAACAATTGACATAAATACAAATTGGCCGGTATATTACGTCTTGTAGTTGTTACTCGGGGCCGTAGCTCAATTGGTTAGAGCGTCGGACTGTCGATCCGAAGGTTGTGAGTTCGAGTCTCATCGGCCTCGTTTATCAAATGGATTGGGTCTATTGCTGCGGCGGCCAGATGCGGAACTCGCCGCTGCAATGAAGCATACCCAGCAAATATAACATGCCGTCGTAGTAACGGTATTGTCCAGTCGGAACTGGTGTATTCCACAGCTCCTCGACAAAATATTTTGCACGCGGATGGGCCGCCGCAAGACCAGCCACGGCGTTCATCGCCACCAGTCCGGCCGAGTGCTCACCGCCTAATTGGCTACCTTCAAGTGTAAACCGGCTTCCGTAATCAGACATACCTTTGGACTCGAAAAACGCCTGAAGACGGTCGCTCAACTGTCTTTGCCGGTCATCTTTGACCCACCAGGCCCAATCGAAGGACCAATTCATAGCTGTGCGCCAGGCGTCAAACTGAAAATGAACGGACTGGCTGTTCCAGCCGCTTGCCCACGGCGTGCCGTCGAAATTGGCAAAGTCGGGGGCAAGGCCTGTAATCGGATGTGTCACGCGATGAAAGAAATCACGGCTTGCCGAGGCCGCCTCGGCCCAGAAGGACCTGTCCAGCTCCGGGCCCCATAGTGCCCACAATTCATAAAATGCAGGCAAATGGTAAGAGGGATTTGTATGGTCGCAGTTTTTAATGTCTGGAGTAAAGCGAACCATCTTGTGGTCGGGGTGAAATATATTTCCGGCTGTAATCATGCCTGTGACTGTCGAGCCAGTGATAAGTTTCCGGTGTCGCATATTGGTAAGGAGCTCATCGGCCTCTGCCTGATAATCGTAAATACCCTCACCGCTGCCCCAGCGTCCAGCAGCAAAGTAAAGCGACATCGCGAAATACTCCTCACCATCCGGCGCCGGCATCTCGTCGTTTGGCCTGCCGTCGGTCTTCACCGACCAGGAGAAAAAACCACGAGCGGGATGATTCAGTGAATCGTGATACATATAGGTCTTTGCCCAATTCCAAAGAGCATCGAACTCGGCTTTTTTATCCAGCTGCACCGTGACCATCATGCCGTAGGACATACCTTCAGAACGAACATCATTATTATGGACATCACAAATATAAGCAAGCGGCCCATTGGCATTGTTGCCGGCAGGAAAATAAACCGCTTGTGTGGATGGATCACCATAAAACAACTGCTCAAAAGCACTGTTGATTTTTGCGGTGACCTCATCCTGGCACCGGCCGGCCTCGACAAACAAATTGCGATAATTGCCGGTAATAAAGGCGCCCGAACCGGAGCCGCAGCTTCCGGCAGGAACGGCCTTAGAGAAAACAGTATCTCCGCTATGGTAACTTTCAGGCGGGCCGAGATAACTTGGTCTAAGGCCACCCGTATTCACCATTATCTTCTGCAGCACGACACCCGGGTCAACCATCCAAATTTTGAGAGCGTGGTAGCCCTTTTGCGACAGCTTATGGACGCTTTTAACTTTATGCGCACTGTCTTTTACAAAGTTTTCCCAGTCTCTATTTCCATCCTGGGCGACAAAGCTGCCGGGCACGATGTTAACGATTTGCGGCGGATTATCATCGAACGACACAGCGTAACGCAGGCCCCTGCCGGGAACAAAGTTTAATGTGGGAGCGAAAATTACCTCGACTTCAATTGTCCCTGTGTTGAATAGATACATTTTATACTCGAGGCAGGGTGATTTCTCAGGCGGCTGCACACTTTGTGCAGTAACGGGAAATATCGTCATAGCAGATAAGGTTCGGCCGTAATCCTCAATCTTCTCCCACCGGATAGTGCCGGTATCGATTTTTTTAGTATAATGCTCCGCTTCTATCGACACGTAGCCATCGGCCTCTACAAAGCCCTCTAAAAAGTCTCTTTTGGGCTCTGCCGGATTAAATATCTTGATTTTTACGTTTACCTCTTTTCTGTCCGAACTGGTAATCTTCACAAATCCATCGCTTGAGCCCTCGGGCGCCCTGCTCCAGTCAATATTCACCTGGATGCGAATTTCTTTATTAATTGTTCCCTTCGTATAACTGAGTAAAATCCAGGGTGCGCTTGCTGTTGCCGAAAATTCAAACGGTTCCTGTCCTCGATTAAATATATCAATGTATCTTTCTTTTTGATTGAACACACTAAATTCCGGAAGAACAGGTTCCTGCGAAGAGCCGGGCCAGACCTCTGTAGAACCCTCGACCGCAACACCCATCTCCGCTACGACGGGAATTTCAATCTCCCTAACAGCGGGCATCTCATTTTGGGGCGGATTATTCCAGGATGTATAACCGATATGCGTCTGGTCCATTATGTGGTTCCATTTGCCTTTCGCCATTTCACGATTGTAATATCGCGACAGCTCAGCATCGGCCTTAAACAAAGCGCGGGCTCGCCCAGCAAGGTCGTTCGTGCTTGCACGTTTCTGGCCGGCGTATAACCGATTTTCCCCTGTAGTTATATAAAGCTCCGTAACTATAGCGCCGGCTTTAGCCGGGTGAAGAACAAGCTGAAAGAAGGCGTCCTTCGCTTCTTCAGGCAGTTTGTTATAGATTTGTTCGGCCTTAGTCATAATCGTCTTAAAGTCCGCCAATACGGTCTCCGCCTCTCGATAATTAACAAGACTATATGTGGTCGGCTCAAGAAGCTCCGGTTTTCGCCTGCCGTTATATTTTGTGTACTTAGAGACAATCTCCGCGATATCTGAAGCATACTTCGGCCCAAATTCACGCTCAGCCCATAGTTCGGTGTATTGCGATATCTTCTCTTTTGGCCATCTCTGCGGGTCCCAGGCAAGAGTCAGAAAAAACTCCATAGGAAATTCCATTGGCTTAAGGTCGCCCACATTAACTATCCAAATCCTGTTGGCGCCGTAATGATGCGCCAGGTTCATTTGCTCCCACACCTTAGTGATTGGATTTGTATTAATCCATCTGTAGGAACGCGGCCCACCGACATAGTCGAAATGATAATAGATGCCCGCCCCGCCGCTCCTTTTACGCTCATCTTCGGTCGGCAAACGACGAATATCCCCCCAGTTGTCGTCGCACCACATTAACGTAACATCGTCTGGAACCTTCAGCCCATTATCGTAAAGCGTCAAGACTTCTTTGTAAGGGATAAAGACCTGAGGGATTTCCGTGATTTTTTTATCAATATGCGTGGTCAGAATTTTACGCTGGTCGGCAAACACCTGTTCGAGCAAAACAATCTGCTGCTGCAATTCCAGGTCGCCCCTCATCCCCTCGTCATGAACTCCGCGCATACCAACAGTATATACGTTTTCATACCGGCATCTTTCCGAGACACATTTATCCAGCACCTTATAGACGGTTTCCTTATTCGTATCATACCGCCATTCACCCATTGTCGCTTTATCCCACTCAACGTCATTATTAAATAATAACGGCTCGCAATGCGAAGACCCCATTACGATGCCGTATTCGTCGGCAAGTCTGGGATTAAGCGGGTCATCCCTGCCGAAGGCCTTGCCCCACATCGCCGGCCAGAGGTAATTGGCCTTTAACCGAAGTAAAAGTTCAAACACTTTGACGTAGAATTTATGGTTAAAGCCCCCATAATTCTCCGTTACCCATCCACTCAGCGCCGGGGCCTCATCATTGATAAAAATACCCCGATACTTTACGGCGGGCGGTCCCTGTATATATTTTCCCGCCTTGACAAAAAGACCTTCTTTGTGCTCGACCGGCACATCCGCCCACCAGTACCAGGGTGACACCCCAATCTGCTCGGACAGGTCATAGATGCCGTAAACGGTACCCCTTTTGTCGCTGCCGGCAATAACCAATCCGCTCTCGATGCCCGCCAAAGGATTCGGCACGACCTGAACGAGAAATGATTCCCACCTGCCGGCAATCTGTGTTACATCAACTTTACCATCTTTAATTAGCCGGTCGATGAGGCCGCTCTTTCCAATTGTGCCTATGATTACCGCACTTTTACCGATATCATTTTTCTCGCTCTCAATCTTCGGGATATGGCCGGTAACGCGGGCAATATCCGCCTGCAGGTCAGTAACCGCTCGAACAACACCGGAATGGTCATTCAAATCGACATAGAGAGTTGCAAGCTTATCTTTCTGCGCAAGGCCGAAACTGCCTTTGCTGAAAGTACAATCCACATATTTATCCCGGCCAAGTGCGAAACACATTGAGGAAAAAGAAAAAAGACAGAGGAAAATCACTTTACATACCGAGCCAAATATATGTCTCTGTTGAAAAATATGCCGAATAATCATAAAACACTCCTTAACGCTTTTTTAAGCCGGTCGTTTGTCCTTATTATACTTAATGAATAACGCATTGTGCGAGTATTTTAAAGAGCTTTTTCCTAACATAGAATTAGGATATTGATTTAAATATTCTCAGAAAAAACCAAAAACCTTAAAAATCTTGAATTTTCTCTTTTCCAATCATAAATCCTTTGCCTTATAATAAAAAGGAATAGTCATTATAGTAGTTCAAAAGGAGGTCGTATGGACCACATAACGAGACGTTCCTTTCTTAAAAAAGCCGCTGGCGCAGCTTCAGCCGCAGTTGTCACCCCTACAGCGTCTTCAGGATGGCTCGGCATCGACAAGGCGGAGAAGAAAAACTATTTCGAGTCCGAATTCGGTATTTCAGATAAGCTTTGCAGGAAAGTGTTGAGCAAAGCCCTCTACAAAGGCGGAGATTTTGCTGATTTGTATTTCGAGCACACGGTGAGAAACTGGGTGATTCTTGAAGATGGAAAAGTAAACCAGGCCTACAGTAATATCTCTCTTGGTGTGGGTATTCGAACCGTAAAAGGTGACCAGGTCGGGTATGGATTCACGCAGGAATTATCAGAAAAATCGATGCTGGCCGCTGCATCAACAGCAGCCACTATCGCCGATACGAATCCAAACAAGCCCGCAGGGGAATTTGCCGGCTTAAAAACTGATAATTACTATCCGCTCAAAAGACTGTTAACTTCCGTCGGCCTTGAATCAAAGCTTCCTCTTGTCCAGTCGGTAAACGACAAGTGCTTTGAGCTTTCCCCTCTGATAATCAAGGTAAACGCCG